>Ga0256407_10003691_pt1 | contig 26780 bp, 22 predicted proteins | sample RumenRJG_04DNA_FD_193489 | JGI IMG/M metagenome (GOLD analysis project Ga0256407, IMG submission 193489) | Bovine rumen microbial communities from Lethbridge, Alberta, Canada - RJG_04 | ecosystem: Host-associated > Mammals > Digestive system > Stomach > Rumen | place: Canada: Alberta... | reverse complement strand
AAGAGCGACGAAGAGATGCAGAAGCATCTTGCTACTGCCGACCAAAGTTCTCTCGGTAGTAACTGGGCTGCCGGTGATATCATGTATGCCGACTTGAATGGTGATAAGAAAATCACCAATGGTGCCAACACAATTGATGACCATGGCGACTTGAAGGTTATCGGTAACTCAACACCTCGCTTCCTCTTCGGTCTCGACTTGAACGCAAGTTGGAAAGGTTTCGACCTTAGAGCATTCTTCCAGGGCGTGATGAAGCGCGACAGTTGGTTGGGTGGCTCTTGGGGCTCACTGGAATATCTTTTTGGTGCTACCAACTCTTGGGAGTGGTGGGCAACAGGTATCACAGCCGTACAAGATTACTATCGTGATGCCAACACATGGTCTGTACAGAATGGTTATATGAGCGAGAATGTCGATGGATGGCTTCCTCGCGTACAGTATAGCGATAAGAACGAAAAGTGCCAGACTCGTTATCTGATGAATGCAGCTTATATGCGTCTGAAGAATTTCCAGATAGGTTACACCATCCCTCGTGCCATCACCTCGAAGTGGAGCATCAGCAATCTGCGCGTATTCTTCTCAGCAGAAAACCTGTTCACTATCACGGATATGCCTGAGCAGTTCGATCCTGAACTGATTGGTACCAGTGCCGAGAGAACAAATGGTTATCCGCTGTCAAGAACATTCTCTTTCGGACTTAATGTTACATTCTAAAAATGATACGACCATGAAAAAATATAAATTTCCTATTATAGCATTAGCGCTGGCTGCCGGATTTGTGTCTTGCTCTGATTATTTGGAACAGGAGCCACTCTCTTATCTTACTCCGGAGAAATTCTATACCAGCGAAGATCAAGTACAGGCTGTTGCCAACCAATTCTATACGGATATCCTTCCCGGTCATGGTGGTTGGGACTATGGTACTTATACCTCAGATAATAATACCGACAATCAGATGTCGCGTAATCCAAGTAGTAAGTTTACTACGAATCTCTATAAGACCAGTAATACCAATGGTGACTGGAGTTGGGGCAACATCCGTAATGTCAACTATCAGTTGAACCAGGTCAAGACCAAGTATGCAGCCGGTCAGATCAGTGGCAATGATACGAATATCCGCCAGTATATCGGCGAATTGTATTTCTTCCGTGCCTATGCATACTTCGATCTGTTGAAGAAGTTTGGCGACCTACCAATTCTTACCGAGGCCCTTCCTGATAACGAAGCCATCCTCGTGGCAGCCAACAAGCGTCAACCTTGTAACGAGGTTGCCCGTTTCATCATCAACAACCTAGATACGGCAACAACCTACCTGAAGGAAGATTTCGAAAACCGTCACACCCGTGTATCTTATGACGTGGCTTTGTTGTTCAAGAGTCGTGTAGCCCTATTCGAAGGCTCTTGGCTTACCAACTTTGCCGGTACACCTTTCGTTCCTAATGGTAAGGGATGGCCGGGTGCCGCAAAGAATGCCAACTATCAGTATCCTACGGGCTCTATCGATGCTGAGGCCAAATACTTCTTTACCCAGTCTGCTGAGGCTGCCGAGAAGGTGGCTGAGAAGTATAAGAACCTATTGGTTACCAACAACGGTATCGTACCTCAGAAGGAGGGACAGAGCAATCCTTATCTCGAACTCTGGGGAACCACCAGCGATGCCGGTAAACCGGAGATTCTATTATGGCGCGAGTATAATAAGTCTTTGGGCGTGAAGAATGACGTCGAAGTTGCCGTAGAGAAGGGTAACATCGGTACCGGTTTCACCCGTAGTCTGGTAGAAGGTTATCTGATGAAGGATGGCAAACCTATCTATGCTTCCGCTTACGAATATTGTGATACCTCAGTAAACAAGGTAACACAGAATCGTGACCCTCGTTTGGCTGTATTCCTGAAGAAACCTGGTGACATCAACTGTTTCAAGAACATGTCATCTTCAGAAGACCATTATACAGAGATAGAACCAGTTCCTGCCATCACCAATGCGAATGCTGAGGATGGATATATCACCGGTTATGCAATACGAAAGGGTATGACCTTCGATAAAGAGCAGACAGCCAACGGTGGTAGCTCTAACGTATGTGTGGAGTTCCGTGCTACAGAGGCTTTGCTCAACTATATGGAGGCCGAATATATGCTTACTCATAGTCTTTCAGGTAAGGTGTTGGAATACTGGAAGATTGTACGCGAGAGAGCCGGATTCACCGGTGCAGCCGTTAATCCACAGACCACTATCGATGCTACCGATATGAGTAAGGAAACCCTTGATTGGGGTTCTTATACCGCTGGTAAGCAACTTACCGACAAGGTGCTCTATAATATCCGTCGTGAGCGTCGTTGCGAACTCCTGGCCGAAGGTCTTCGTGGCATGGATCTCCAGCGCTGGCGCTCTTACGACCAGCTGATTCAGAATCCTGCTCATACCGAGGGCATCCATGTATGGAATACCGTGATGGAAGACTGGTATCCAGGAGCTGTTGCCGACGGAAGTAACAGCGCTACGCTCTCTGCTAAGAGTCTGAGTGAATACTATCGTCCTCATGAGGTCATCAAGGGCAACAACAATTATTACAATGGTCTGACATGGAGAATGGCTCACTATCTGGAACCATTACCATTACGCCAGTTCTTGCTCACTGCCGCTGACCACAAGAGTATCGATCAGAGTCCGTTGTACCAGAATCCTTACTGGCCAACAACAGCCGATCAAACTGCAGAACAGTAATTCTTTGTAATATCCCCCGAAAGTTATATAAAAAACTTTCGGGGGTTTAAATTATTAATGGCTATTTCTCTAAATTCATACAACGCTGAATTAGGGTTGCCTACTCATGATGATAAATATAATATCGACTATCCTTACATAAACTTCAGATATAGTGGACCTCAAGACGTAAGTAGTTCTAGATTATCAAAACCAATGTATACTAAGAAAGACGGTTCTTATATATCACAAGGACGCGATTTATCCGATAAAGATAGATCATGGCTTAACTACTACTATCTCCCGTTTGTGGCAAGGTCTGATACTTATTTGGAATTAGATTCTGTTGTTTATGACGGTAATAACACACGTCTTACAGAACAACAGAGACTTCAAATACAGGCACAGCTTAACAACGGAAATCCTACTCCTCCAGCAGGTGGAAGAATTATTAATAATTTCTAATTTTCAAAGAGTTCAAATGGTTGGTTTAAATGCGTGTTTTTACGCAGTTAACTCCATCGCCTTATGCAGTTAACTTCATCGCTTTACGCAGTTAATCGTGTTACCTTACGAAATTAACTGCATCAGCTTACGTAGTTAACTGCGTTTTTACGTCCTATTAGTGTGCTTTTACAATAAATTTTCGGTATCTCTCAATTTTTAACTAGAAACCAGTATTGTCGGACGATGTTTTTTTTGTATATTTGCGGAGGAAAACCTAAATAATAACTTTTAAAATGAAAAAACCTAAAATTCTTGGTGCATTGCTTTTTGCCGCAATGACATCACTTTGTGCGAACGCCCAACACCTATTCACGGTGAATGCTAAACCGGGTGCTCCTATTCAACCGACGATGTATGGTATCTTCTTCGAGGACATCAACTTTGGAGCCGACGGCGGTCTCTATGCCGAGATGGTAGAGAATCGTTCCTTTGAGTTCCCTAACCATCTGATGGGATGGAATGTCTTTGGAAATGTCATGGTAAATGATTTCAAACCGGCCTTTGAGCGTAATCCTCATTATGTAACCCTTCAGAATGCCGGCCATGATCAGAAACTTACTGGTCTTGAGAATCATGGCTTCTTCGGTATGGGATTGAAGAAGGGGATGAAATATGATTTCTCTGTGTATGCGCGTCTGAATAACTTACAGGGTAAGAAGACCAAACTCCGTGTGGAAATCGTTGGCGAGGATGATTCTCCTATTGCTCGCGACACCATCACGGTGACCAATAATAAATGGCAGAAATATACGGCTACGCTGCTGTCGAAGAAGACGGTGAAGAAGGGCTTTATGCGTATCTTCCTGATGGGTAAGGAGGGTGTTGACCTCGATCATATCAGTATGTTCCCGGAAGACAACTGGCATGGCCTTCGTGCCGACTTGGTACAGGACTTGGCCGATTTACATCCTGGTATCTTCCGTTTCCCTGGTGGTTGTATCGTGGAGGGTACCGACTTGGCCACTCGCTATCAGTGGAAGAATTCCGTAGGACCTGTAGAGAACCGTCCTTTGAACGAGAACAGATGGAACTATACCTTCCCTCATCGTATGTATCCTAATTATTATCAATCGTACGGATTGGGATTCTATGAGTTCTTCCTGTTGTCAGAGAAGATCGGGGCAGAACCATTGCCTGTTGTCAGCTGTGGATTGGCCTGTCAGTTCCAGAACAAAGATGATGACGCTAATGCGCATGTGGCTGTGAAAGACCTTCAACCTTATATTGATGATGCGCTCGATCTGATAGAGTTCGCCAACGGAGGTGTGAACACGAAGTGGGGTAAGCTCCGTGCAGAGATGGGCCACCCGGCTCCTTTCAACCTGAAGCAGATTGGTGTAGGCAACGAACAGTGGGGTAAGGTATATCCTGAGCGCTTGGCAGAATTCGTGAAGCAGATTCGTGCCAAATATCCAAACATCAAGATCTGTGGAACTTCGGGTCCTTCTGCGTCTGGCAAGGATTTCGACTATGGATGGGAACAGATGCGCAAGTTGAAGGTGGACCTCGTGGATGAGCATTACTATATGAGTCCTAAGTGGTTCTTCGATAACGCTAACCGTTATGATAAGTATGATCGTAAAGGTCCTAAGGTCTTTGCGGGTGAGTATGCTGCCCATGCCGATCATGAACCAAACTCTTTCGAGGCAGCACTCTCAGAGGCTTGTTTCATGACAGGTCTTGAGCGCAACGCAGATGTTGTCTATCAGGCTACTTATGCTCCGCTCTTTGCACATGTCGATGGATGGCAGTGGCGTCCTGACTTGATCTGGTTTGATAATCTCACGAGTGTACGTTCTGTCAACTGGTATGTACAGATGCTCTATGGCACCAATAAGGGTACCAACATCGTAAACATCACCGAAGACGGTAAGGTCCTCACCGGACAGGATGGTCTTTATGCTAGTGCCGTTTATGATAAACCTTCAAAGAATTATATCGTGAAGATCGGTAACAATGCTGACAAGGATCAGCAGATCACGCTCTTCTTCAAGGGGGGCAAGTTGAATGGCGGTAAGGCTACGATTCTCCATGGTAACCGTCTGGCAGAGAATACCATCAAGCACAAGAATACCGTTATTCCGCACACTTCGGATATTCAAGCATCAGGGAATCGTGTCACGATCACCATCCCTGCCAAGTCGTTCGGAGTATATCGCTTCTAACATGAGAATACATCTGAAATAAAACAAAATAAAAGCCGGTTAGGAATATTCCCAACCGGCTTTTTGATATGTTTTTTTCGGAATTATCTGATAAACAACATCTCGCGATATTTAGGAAGCGTCCATAGCTCATCGCTGACGATGAGTTCTAGTTTGTCTATCTGACAACGTATCGTCTCCATCTTAGGAGCAACGGTATCGTGATAAGCAACGGCCTTTTCGCGGGCATCCTCAATCTTATTGGCAACCTTACGTGCATTCACCAGTTCCTCTACACCTTTCTCTATGCTGTCGGTACGCTCGGCAATCTCTGTGATGATCTTGATATTTCTGTCGGATAACTCCAAAGCTTTCTCACGTCCGAAGATTTCTATCATGCTACCGACATTCTTAGCCAACTGACTCTGATAATGGGTAGCCACAGGAACGATATGGTTCATTGCCAAGTCACCCATCACACGAGCCTCTATCTGGATCTTCTTGGTATAGGTTTCCCATTTTACCTCATTGCGTGCCTCAAGTTCGTTCTTCTGCATCACATTCTCGCTCTCGAACATCTTGATACTGTCAGCATCAAGGTAACGATCGAAACATACAGGACAACTTGCTTCACAGTCGAGGCCGCGACGGGCTGCTTCCTCTTTCCATTCGTCGCTATAACCATTGCCGTCGAAACGGATTGGCTTGCAGGTCTTGATATCTTCGCGGATGATGTCAACGATAGCGCTGGTCTTGTCCTCACCTTTAGCGATGAGCGCATCCACACGAACTTTGAAGTTGGTGAGCGCTTCGGCAACGGCGGTGTTCAGTACGATCATCGCACTGGCGCTGTTGGCCTCGCTACCTACGGCACGGAACTCAAAACGGTTACCGGTAAAGGCAAAAGGAGAAGTACGGTTGCGGTCGTTGTTATCTATCATCAACTCAGGAATCTCAGGGATGCCGAGTTGCATACCCTTCTTACCTTCGATCTTGAAGAGTTCATCTTTGTCAGCCTTCTCGATATGGTCGAGCAAATCGCTCAACTGGCGACCGAGGAAAGAAGAGATGATGGCAGGAGGTGCTTCGTTGGCACCTAAGCGGTGATCGTTGGTGGCACTCATCACACTGGCCTTCAGAAGTCCGTTATGCTTATATACACCCATCAAGGTTTCCACGATGAATACCACGAAGCGCAGGTTGTCTTCAGGAGTCTTGCCACTCTTGTGCAACAGAACCCCCGTGTTGGTGGTCAGACTCCAGTTGTTGTGCTTACCCGAGCCGTTGATACCGGCGAAAGGTTTCTCATGCAACAAAACCTGGAAACCATGCTTGCGAGCCACCTTCTTCATGAGCGACATCAATAACATGTTGTGGTCTACGGCCAGGTTGCAGTCCTCGAAGATTGGGGCCAACTCAAACTGTCCCGGTGCCACCTCATTATGGCGGGTCTTACAAGGAATGCCGAGTTCGAGCGCTTGAATCTCAAGGTCTTTCATGAAGGCCTGTACACGTTCAGGGATTGTACCGAAGAAGTGGTCATCCATCTGCTGGTTTTTGGCAGAATCGTGTCCCATCAACGTGCGACCGGTAAGCATCAGGTCAGGACGAGCGAAATATAAGTCTTCGTCCACGAGGAAGTATTCCTGTTCCCATCCGAGATTCGCATGGACACTCTTGACATTCTGGTCGAAATAATGGCATACATTAGTAGCAGCGACATTGACGGCATGCAAGGAACGAAGCAGAGGAGCTTTGTAGTCGAGAGCCTCGCCTGTGTATGAGATAAAGATGGTAGGGATGCACAACGTGTCGTCCATGATGAAGACAGGAGATGTAGGGTCCCAAGCAGAATAACCGCGAGCCTCGAAAGTGTTGCGGATACCACCCGAAGGGAAACTGGAAGCATCCGGTTCCTGTTGTACGAGGAGTTTACCCGAGAATTCCTCGATCATTCCGCCCTTGCCATCATGCTCCACGAAAGCATCGTGCTTCTCGGCAGTACCTTCTGTCAGAGGTTGAAACCAGTGTGTGTAGTGGGTAACGCCGTTTTCCATAGCCCATTGCTTCATGCCATCGGCCACAGCATCAGCGATACCTCTATCCAGATGAGCACCATTTTCCATCACGTCAACCAACTTTTCGTAAATGTCGGCAGGCAGGTATTTGTACATCTTCTGGCGGTTGAACACATACTTTGCGAAATATTCCGAAGGTCTCTCATAAGGAGTCCTCACGTCAACAGGTCTTTTCTTAAAGGCCTCTGCTACAACCTCAAATCTTAAGTTTGCCATTTGTATTATTTCTTTTATTGGTAATTTGTTGTTTGCGGGGATGGTAAAAAACGAAAAAACTCCCACGATGATGCGGGAGTTGATGCTATTCTTTACCAGAATTTATTTTCTTTTTCGTTGAATTCGAAGCCGGCGGTAGCAAGCTTAGCCTCAAGCGATTTACGCTCGATGCCGAATGCGTAACAGAGCTCGTCCAAGTTCTTGTACTCCTCATCACGGAGCAGCATGTTGACAGAACTGAACAGCATCATCGGATCATTTGGTAACTTTTCCATTATCTTTTTAATCTTTTACCTAATTCGGATGCAAAAATATAAAATTTCTGTTAGATAACGAAAGAATCGCAGCTTTTTTGTAACTTTGCCGGCTGAAATTATCAAATGTGATATTGTTTTATGAAAAGATACAGAATAATGATACTGATGATTGCCGTCATGATGGGCATTTCGGCTTTCGGAAAGGTTACGCCAAATGAGCGACAGGCCCGTGAGATGTTCGACAGAATCTATCAGATGGTTTATGGCCCTCAAGGAAGTACGTTTCGATATAGTGTTAATATCGTGGGACTCTACAAGACTGCTGGGACGATATGGTATAAGGGGAATAAACAGCGCTTTGTGGAGAGCCGTTATGCTTCATGGAGTGACGGTAACCGTTTCTATCGGGTAGACAAGAAGGAGCATACAGTGGAACTCCATAACCCGAAATCCAAAAAGAAGGATCGCTTTGCCAGTAAGTTTACTTTCTCTCCGGATAATTATTACTATCATATTGCTGACAGTCGTGAGGGCTTTGTGATCATGCTCGATGCTAAACCTGGTGTGAAGAGCGGCATCAAACATGTCAAGGCGATCATTGATAAGATTACCCGTGCTCCAAAGAGTTTGAAGATTAAGGTCGCATTCTTCTGGACAACGGTGAATATCAGTAATTTCCGTAGTGGAGGTATCAGTGATGCGATATTCAACTTTCCTGAATCGGCTTATCGTGGATACGAATTCATAGACAAACGTCCGGACTAAAAAGCCCGGACGTTTCCGTTATCATCGTATGCCTGAATATTATTCTACTACGACAGTCATCTTGATGTCCTCCTCAGGACGGTCATCTCTTGATGTCTTGCAGTTCTGGATTGCCTCTACCACGTCGAGACCCTCTTCAACTTCTCCAAAGACCGTATATTGATTGTCGAGGAACGGAGTACCACCCACGGTGGTATAGGTTTCTACCTGTTCTGGGGTAAAGGTAGGTTTACCCATCTCCTTGCATTTTGCCTTCGTCTCATCTACCAGTTTATCTTGTAACTGCATCAGTCCATTGCGGTCGCGGTTTCTACGCATATCCATAATCTCGTTACGATGAGCCGTAGCCAACGACTGGAATACCTGTTGCTCCTGTTGCATAGCCATCTGCTTCTCCATCTGTTTGAGTTCAGACTCCTTGAAAGTCTTGCCCCATACGATATAGAACTGACTGCCACTGCTTTCTCTTTCCGGGTTTACTTCGTCTCCCAGGCGGGCTGCACTCAAAGCACCACGTTTGTGGAAATATTGCGGATATACAAACTCTGCAGGAATCGTATAGTCTGGTCCACCGGTACCCAGACGCTTTCCCTTAGGAGCATCCTTACTGTCAGGGTCACCGCCCTGAATCATAAAGTCTTTTATTACTCGATGGAAGAGTGTTCCATCAAAATACCCCTCTTTAGCTAATTTGATAAAGTTATCGCGATGTTTTGGGGTCTCATCATAGAGTCGTACACGAATGTCGCCCTTTGTAGTCTTGATAATTACCTTCGTTGCCATAATTTTAAAATAAGCGATGCAAAAGTACAACTTTTCTTCAATAATTCTTTAGGAAAGGTGATGTATTTTCGAATATTTGTTTATCTTTGCAGGATTATTAGAAATTAAATGAACAAAATTAGTCTATAGAGGAGCATATCAAAGGATATGTAAAGATAAGAACAATGAAGAAGGTACTTGTAATTAACGGAAGTCCTCGTCGTAAGGGATTGATCTCTCGAATGCTTGACATTATGATAGAAGAAGCCGATTTCCACGGTTGTGAGGTAGATGTGATAAGAGCCAATGATTTGAATGTTAAACCCTGTATGGGGTGTATGGTCTGCCGTTCCAAGAATGCGTGTGTGCTTCCTAAGGATGACTCTGTCGAGATGTTGCAGAAACTCCAGCAGGCTGATGTCGTCATCATCGGTGCCCCATGTTATTGGGGAAATATCCCCGGTCAACTGAAGTTGCTTTTCGACCGTATGGTCTATGGTATGATGCGCGATACGGCATATTTCCCGGAACCGCTGATGAAGGGTAAGAAGAGTATCCTTATAAGTACCAGTACCACGGTATGGCCATGGAACATCTTATTCCGTCAGACACGTGGGGCTATACGGGCGCTCCGTGAGATCCTTCATTATTCGGGTATTAAGATCGTGAAGACTATCGAACGAGGTGGTACGGCAAAGTATCCTGAGTTATCAGAGAAGGATAAGAAGAAGTGCAGAAAGGCTATCCTTTGTGCTTTGAAGTGAAAGAATTAACATACTTTATATCGTGATGGTAACATTTGTTACCGGCAGGTCGTGAATGTCATCCTATCTTTGCGCCATCATTTTTAAGTAAAGAGACAATGGATACATCAAGACATGAATTTGGCGAATGGCCTGTAGACCTTCTTATCGATTATGCCCTGAAGGTACATCATCGTGGTATCAGAGTGAAGGGCCCTCGACTGCTTCAGCTCATCCGGTTGTTGATGGATGAGAATATGGTGATGACGGAAATAGAACAACTGTTCAGTCAGTCGCTTGCGAATCTCGAAAATCATCTGCGCAAGGAGGAGAACGTTCTCTTTCCATATCTCTATGACCTGTTGGGGGCTTCACGGAACGGTGAGCATATCGAGGCAATGCATTGCGGTACGATAGCCAACCCTATCCGTGTGATGGTGATGGAACATGAGGATGAAAAGGAGCGTCATCAGCGCATCTGTGATTTGACGAATGGATATTCTGCCCCTGCAGATGCCAGTGAGGATTATAAGTTGCTCGTTGCCGGTTTGAAAGATTTTGCCGCAGACCTCCAAGAGCATACCCATATAGAGAATGATATTATCTTTCCCTACTGTCAGAGAATAGAAGAGAAAATAGTAGGACCATGTATCAGTTGAAAATCAAACGGATATACCTGTCGCCCGAGGAGGACGATGGGTATCGTATTCTGATAGACCGTTTATGGCCGAGAGGTATGGCAAAGAGTAAAGCCTGTATAGACGAATGGAATAAGACTGTTACACCTTCTCCCGAACTTCGTAAGTGGTTTGGACATAAGGAGGAGCATTATGCTGATTTCGCAGATCGGTATCGTACCGAACTGGATCAGAATCCTGAGGCTATTCCTTTTGCCCGACATGTGGGAAATCTTCTTCGTGATGCCAATGTCACCTTACTGTATGGTGCCAAAAGTCATACTTGTAATCATGCCATTATCCTTTGTGATTGGATTCTTTCTCACAATGTTGTCAGGTAGTGGCGTCCTTGGATTTCAGTTCGGCCCTTACTATGGCGATGTCACCATACGTGATGTCTTCGGGACAAGCAGCTTTGATGTCTCTATTTCCTCCTTCGGGATTATTTTGAATAGCCAGGAGCACCTGTTGGCGATGTTTAGGAGAAATGAGTTTCTCTGAAGAAATTTCACCCAATGATACGAAGTAAGCCAGATGACCGATGATCGTCTGTGAGGTCAGTTTACGCATGTTGGCGATTTCCTTAGGAGAGAGACCCTGTTTGAAGAGTTTCAACGTCTCCTGTTTGGTATCAGGTTTCGGAGTTTTCGGTTTACTTTCTGTTGTCTTCCTCTTCTTTTTCTTCGTCTCCGGTTCTTGAGTCTCTATGGCATCGAGGAGCGTATGCTGTTTGGCATGCATATAGTCGGCGATGGAGAATGTCTGTGTAGACATCTCACGGAGAAGAGCCAGTTTGGAATCATACGACTCCTGTAGGTCGCTATAACTGTTATCCAACCGTTTCATAGCCGTTTTGTTTGTCGATGTAAGTCCCTTGGTATGCGTAAGAATTACCGAGAAAATCTTAGGAAATTCGGTAGAAAAGTAATCCGCGCTACGCTTGATGCGTTCAAGGAAGTCTTCATCATGAAGTTTGTCGACAGGTGTATTCCAGATGACATGAAGCCACTTCTTCGCTATCGTGTTGAGTTTATCGAAATTCTGTAGTTGTATCTTGTGCAATGTACAGATCTTTGGGAACTTAAAGAAAAACTCGTTGACCACATGTTGCAGATGTTCCTGCATCTGAACGAGTTGTCTAAAGTCGAAGAGGTCCATGACCTGATAGCGGAAATATTCCTCACGGAGTGTGGGTAACCGTCGGATACTCTCTTCAGCAGCTACCTCCTGTTGACTGATGAAGTTGAATACACGACCATCGCGGATGATGGCATTGTCCAGAATAGGAGAAGTCAGCACCAATCCCTCGAGCGACTTGCATCGGCTTAGAGCAACATACACTTGTCCGGAAGCAAAACTCTGTGCGGCATCGATGATGGCATGCTCAAAGGTCAATCCCTGTGACTTATGGATCGTTATCGCCCATGCTAGTCGTAGCGGATACTGTTTGAAGGTTCCCATCACCTCTGATTCAATCTCCTTGGTTTCTTCGTTGAGTTTATATTTCGTGTTCTCCCAAACTTCAGGTTCCACATCTATAGTGAAATCATCACCAGGGCATTGTACCTCGATTCTGTCTTTGGCAAGATATACCACATGTCCTATCTTACCATTGAAATACTGGTGCTCCTCGCTATTGTCATTTTTGAGGAACATTATCTGTGCACCGACCTTTAGCGTAAGTGTCTCATCGGTAGGATAGTTGTACTCCGGGAAATCGTCTTTGATGTCAGCATGGAAACTGTACAATTCGGTATTCAGACGATTCAATTCTCCTTCATTGTATGCATCAGCAAGTCGGTTATGTGTCGTCAGACGGATATATCCCTCTTTGGCATTTGGATGGAAATTACTGATCACGCGATTGTTGAGAACTTGAAAATCGTCTGATGACGGTTGACCGTCACGGATATTATTGAGAATCTTGATGAAACGCTCGTCACTCTGTCGGAACACCTTCGTGAGTTGGATGGTGACATAAGGAACGGAACGTAGGGCATGACTGCTGAAGAAATATGGAGTGTCATAATAAGGACGGAGGATACGTTCATCCTCAGGAGTGACCACCGGTGTAAGTTGTTGCAGGTCACCGATGAGTAACAATTGTACACCACCGAATGGTAGTGTATGGTCACGGAAACGTCGGAGTACGGAGTCGATGGCATCGAGCAAGTCGCTGCGCACCATCGAGATTTCATCAATGATCAGCAGATCAAGGGTACGGATAATCTTCTTCTTTTCCTTGTTGAAATCATAGCGGTTATGCATCTGTGCCTCGGGAACGAATGGCGACAGGGGTAACTGGAAGAAACTGTGTATAGTGACGCCACCGGCATTCATGGCAGCAACACCTGTAGGGGCTACGATGACGATACGCTTCTTACTCTTCTCTACTACGCGACGCAGAAAAGTTGTCTTTCCCGTACCCGCCTTTCCGGTAAGAAAGATGGAGGTACCCGTGTTCTCTACGAAGTCCCAAGCTGTTTGAAGTTCCTGATTATCTATCATTGGCGAATATCCTTTTCTGTAAAATCAAAGATTTGTGCGTGCAAAATTACGCAATCTTTTTGAGAATATGCTGCCTTTTCGCAAACTTATTGGGTAATAAGTGGATATCTCTATTTTTTGTTGGATAGAAATACGCCCAATAAGATGAGGATGGAACCTAGATAAGCTAGGGGTGTCATTGGCTCGGAGAGGACAAGTGCCGAAACGATGACGGTGGATATCGGGTTGAGATATACGTAGTTGCTTACTGGGATGGCACCGATTTTTTTGATGACGAGACTCCATAGTTCGAAACAGGCAAAACTAGCGATGGTTCCGAGAAACAGTAAGTTGCCCCATACTGCGGGATGGGTGAAACCGGAGAGTGGGAACTGCCAAGGACGTAGAAGAAAATAGGGGAGTACGGTGATGAGACCGTAGAAGAATACTTTTCGTGTGATGAAGATGGAACTGTAGCGGTTGGCAACAAACTTCATTAGGATGCTGTATACGGCCCAGCAGAGTGCGGCAGAAAGGGCAAGAGCATCGCCTAAAGGGTTGAGTTTCAAAACGAAATGACCGTTGAATACCACTAATCCTACACCTAAGGTGGCAGCGATGGCTCCGAGGATGAGATTCTTGGTAGCTTTCACACTTTTGAGAAACTTAAGGGCAAGGAGTGTGGTGAGCAATGGTGCTGTGCAGACGATGAACGACACATTGTTTACATAGTCTATCTGGACGGCATGGTTTTCGGTGATGAAATAGAGGGAACCTCCTGTGATGCCCAGTAATACGAAGAGCAGTTCATCCTTTATGGTATCTCCGAAAAGACGATGTGGAGAGATAAACCAGATACAGATATAAGCGAAGAGGAAGCGTAGCACGAAGATCTCGTGAGGCTCCAACCCATGCTGTAACAGAATCTTGGAGTTGATGAATGTTCCGCCCCAGATGAGCACCGTGATGATAGCGATGATATGATAAACAATATTGTTCTTACCCATGGCTGCAAAGGTAATAAAAAAATAAGAAAAACGGAGTGTAATCTCACGATTACGCTCCGCCGCAAACTTAAACAACCAATAAAAGAAATAGATTGGTTAATTATATATCTTCAGTTGAAGAGTACAATTATCGTATGAATAATAGTTCTCTATATTTTGGAAGTGTCCAAATTTCATCGCTGACGATAAGCTCGAGCTTGTCAATCTCATATCGGATGGCATCCATCTTAGGCTCCACGGTATCGTGGTAAGCAATAGCCTTAGCGTGCTCATCTTCTATCTTGTTAGCTACCTTACGGGCATTAACCAAGTCTTCTACGCCTTTCTCGATACGCTCTGTACGTTCAGAAATCTCACGGATGATCTTGATATTTCTGTCGGATAACTTCAGAGCTTCGTCACGACCGAAGATGTCGATCATGTTTTCTACATTCTTAGCGAGCTGACTCTGATAGTGTGTCGCTACAGGGATGATATGGTTCATAGAAAGATCGCCCATTACACGAGCCTCAATCTGAATCTTCTTCGTGTAGGTTTCCCATTTCACCTCGTTACGAGCTTCAAGCTCATTCTTCTGCATGACATTCATATCACTGAACATCTTGATGCTCTCAGGGTCGAGGTAACGCTCGAAGATAACAGGACAAGACTTCTCGCAGTCGAGTCCGCGCTTCTGAGCCTCTTCTACCCATTCATCGCTATAACCATTACCATCGAAGTGGATAGGAGCAGAAGTCTTGATGTCCTCACGTACAATATCTATGATAGCACTCATCTTATCCTCACCCTTAGCGATCAAAGCATCAACACGAGCCTTGAAGTTAGTAAGAGCTTCGGCAACAGCTGTGTTCAGAACGATCATAGCAGAAGCACAGTTAGCCTCACTACCTACAGCACGGAATTCGAAACGGTTACCGGTGAAAGCAAAAGGAGAAGTTCTGTTACGGTCAGTATTATCGAGCATAATTTCAGGAATCTCAGGGATATCCAAGTCTACACCCTTTTTGCCTTCTAACTTAAACAAATCTTTCTTGTCAGCTTTCTCGATATGTTCGAGAAGGTCGCTCAACTGCTTGCCAAGGAAAGAAGAGATGATAGCAGGAGGTGCCTCGTTAGCACCAAGACGATGTGCATTTGTAGCGCTCATGATAGAAGCCTTGAGCAGACCATTGTGTTTATAGACACCCATCAGGGTCTCAACGATGAAGACAACGAATCGCAAGTTATCCTCTGGAGTCTTGCCAGGTCCGTGCAACAATACACCGGTATCCGTAGAGAGTGACCAGTTGTTGTGCTTACCAGAACCATTGATGCCATCGAAAGGTTTTTCGTGTAGTAATACTTGGAAACCATGTTTACGTGCCACTTTCTTCATGAGTGACATGAGAAGCATGTTATGATCCACAGCAAGGTTAGTTTCTTCGAAGATTGGAGCGAGCTCAAACTGGTTAGGAGCAACCTCATTATGACGAGTCTTGCAAGGGATGCCAAGTTCGAGAGCTTGGAATTCAAGATCTTTCATGAAAGCTTGTACACGCTCAGGGATAGTACCGAAGTAGTGGTCGTCCATCTGCTGATTTTTAGCAGAGTCGTGCCCCATCAGTGTACGACCGGTCAATACGAGGTCAGGACGAGCAGCATATAAGTCAGCGTCAACAAGGAAATATTCCTGTTCCCATCCTAGGTTACTATTAACCTTCTTTACATCAGGATAGAAATAATGACATACCTCTGTTGCAGCTACGTTGACAGCATGCAAGGCACGAAGTAACGGAGCCTTGTAGTCAAGAGCCTCTCCGGTATAAGAAATGAAGATTGTAGGGATGCAGAGTGTATCATCGATGATGAATACAGGAGAAGTAGGGTCCCAAGCAGAATAACCGCGAGCCTCGAAAGTATTGCGGATACCACCAGAAGGGAAACTAGAAGCATCAGGTTCTTGCTGTACGAGGAGTTTACCAGAAAATTCTTCGATCATACCACCTTTACCATCATGCTCGATGAAAGCATCATGCTTTTCTGCAGTACCTTCAGTAAGAGGTTGGAACCAGTGTGTATAGTGGGTTACGCCATTTTCGTCAGCCCATTGTTTAATACCTTTAGCCACCTCGTCAGCGATACTACGGTCGAGGCGTGCACCATTGTCAATAACATCAATAAGTTTCGCATACACGTCGGCAGGAAGATATTTGTACATCTTCTGGCGATTGAAAACTTTCTTGCCAAAGAATTCAGAAGGGCGTTCTACTGGAGCAAGAACCTCAACTGGTCTCTTTCTAGAAGCCTCTGCAACTGCTTCAAATCTTAAATTTGCCATATTTTTATTAGTTGAATAAATATATTTGTGTTTGTGGTTATTTATTTGTTGGAACCGAGCATCCAGTCGGCAATGCGTCGCATGGCTTCCTTACAATCCTCACGGTCACCGAAAGAAGTGAGACGGATATATCCCTCACCGCTAGGACCGAAGCCCACACCAGGAGTGCAGACGACAGAAGCGCCATATAGCATCTGTTCAAAGAACTTCCAACTGCTAGTATTATTAGGAGTCTTCACCCAAAGGTAAGGAGCATTCTCACCTCCGAAGACTTTGAATCCGAGTTTCGTGAGCTGTGTACGCATGATGCGTGCATTCTCCATATAATAGTTAATGGTAGCCTTCACCTGTTCCTTTCCTTCCGGAGTATAGATAGCCTCGGCAGCGCGCTGACTGATATAGCTGGTACCATTAAACTTCGTGTTCTGTCGGCGATCCCAAAGTTGGTTGAGGCTTACGCGAGTCTTACCATCAACGGTGACGGCAGTAAGATCTTTAGGAACGATGGTATATCCACATCTTACGCCGGTGAAACCGGCAGTCTTAGAGAAACTTCTGAATTCGATGGCTACCTTTCGTGCCCCTCGTATCTCATAGATAGAGTGTGGAATGGAATCATCCTGGATGTAAGCCTGATAGGCTGCATCATAGAAGATGATAGAATCGTTTCTTATCGCATAGTTCACCCATTTGCGTAGCTCCTCTTTAGGAAGAACCGTACCTGTAGGGTTATTAGGGTAACACAGATAGATCATATCCACGCGATGGTCAGGAATTTGAGGAACGAAACCATTCTCATCGGTACATGGCATATAGGTAACATTGCTCCATTTACCGTTTTCGAGAACGCCGGCTCTACCGATCATCACATTAGAGTCAATATAGACAGGATAGATAGGGTCGGTAACACCGACATTGTTGTCCCATCTTACGATTTCCTGAATGTTTCCCGTATCACTCTTGGCACCATCGTTGATAAAGATCTCGTTAGGATCGAGATGAATGCCACGAGGCAAGAATTCGTTCTTGATGATAGCCTCGCGAAGGAAGTTATATCCTCGTTCAGGTCCGTAACCACGGAAGCTGGCCTTGTGTGCCATCTCATCAACAGCTTTGTGCATCGCCTCGATGACAGCAGGACACAAAGGCTGAGTGACATCACCGATGCCCAAACTGATAACCTTCTGCTTAGGATGAGAAACTTGATAGGCATTTACCTTCTTTGCGATATCAGCAAATAAGTAGTTGCCTGGTAATTTTAGGAAATGTTCGTTTACTAATGCCATAATCTTTTCTTTATATTGTTTGAGTTTGCTTCATTTCTATAAGTCGATGTCACCTTCAAAGGCAAAGGCCGCAGGACCGGTCATATAAATATGGTTATCGGTCTCGTCCCACTTAATGTGGAGTGTACCTCCGTCCATGATGATATCACACTCTCGTGAAGTTCGGGATGTAAGGGCGGCAGCAACGGCTGTGGCGCAAGCACCAGTCCCGCATGCCATAGTGATGCCGCTCCCTCTTTCCCATACTCTCGTCTTTATTTCGTTTTTGTTGAATAGTTGCGCAAATTCGATGTTGCATCGCTGTGGAAATTTAGCCTCGTTTTCTAGAATCTTACCATATCGAGCGATGTCGATATCTTTCAAGTCATCGACAAAGATCACATAATGTGGATTTCCCATGCAGACAAAGGTTCCGGGAAGAAATGGTGTGATGACACTGTTGCTGAGCAAAGGATTCTGAAAATCCAAGGCATCATTAAATTGCTCTGTCACATCAAATCGAGGTTCCAGCATATCCACGGTAACGCTTTCCACCTTATTTTTATCGTCTATCTTTAAATGTAACGTTTTTATGCCCGATTTAGTCTCTAAACGAATAGATTTTTTATCAGTTAGCCCCTTGTCATACAGATATTTACCAATACATCTGCTTGCATTTCCGCACATCATCGCCTCAGAACCGTCAGCATTAAAGATACGCATCGAGAAATCGGCCGATGCTTGATCCTTCGGTTTGCCGATGAGAACAAGTCCATCACTCCCGATTCCGAAATGTGGCTTACTCCATTTGATGGAAGCCTGAGCGGGATTGGGGATGCTATATAAAGAGGTGTCTACGTATATGTAATCGTTGCCTGCACCGTGCATCTTAGTGAAATGAACCTTGTTTGACATTCTGACTATTATATTTTTAAAACGCTTACTTTTTGTTTGATTTCTGCTGCAAAGGTATATCGAAATGAAGAATAATGAAATGCTTTTTCTACAAAATAATCTTATATTTTTGTTAAAGTTTTAAATTGAAAGGAAATATATGCAAAATAGTTTCAGATTGTAAGAATATGGACTTCCGCTGCTTACAGAATTGATTTTTTGAAATTTTTTATCTGACATATCGTCGTGAGTATGGTATTTTTGATATCAAAATGAATTAATTTTGCAGCAGAAACCTTACAAATGGTAAGAAAATATAAGGTATTAACTATTAAAGAGAGATGTAAACATGAAGAAGATTGAAGCAATCATTCGAAAAACGAAGTTCGAAGAAGTAAAGGAAGCATTGCTTGCAGCAGACATCGAATGGTTCTCTTATTATGATGTAAGAGGTGAGGGAAAGATGCGCCAAGCGAGGATTTATCGCGGAGTAATGTATGATACAAGTAGTATAGAGCGTATGTTACTGAATATTGTAGTTCGCGACAAGAATGTAGAAAAGACCATCACGGCAGTGCAACGTGCAGCGCAGACTGGTGAGATCGGCGACGGACGAATCTTCGTCATTCCAGTAGAGGACACTGTAAGAATCAGAACCGGTGAGCGTGGAGATATTGCACTATACAACGCCGAGAATGAAAAGTAAATAGTTAGGTAAGGTTTTTAAGGACAACAAAACAAACACAATTATGACAACACAAGATTTAGGAATATCATTGGATACAGTATGGATGTTATTGGCAGCTATGCTTGTATTCTTCATGCAGCCAGGATTTGCTCTTTGCGAGGCAGGTTTCACCCGTAGTAAAAATACAGCCAACATACTTTTCAAGAACTTTGTTGACTTTATGGTTGGTTCGATTCTCTTCTGGTTTGTAGGTTTCGGATTCATGTTTGGTTCAGACGGTCAGGGTTTCATCGGAATGCCAAACTTTGGTGATTTATCATTCTACCATCAGCCTGCAGGACTTCCAGTAGAAGGATTCCTGATTTTCGAGACCGTCTTCTGTGCAACATCAGCAACGATTGTATCAGGAGCTATGGCAGAGCGTACCAAGTTCTCTATGTATTGTGTATACTCATTCTTTATATCATTGATCATTTATCCGGTAGAAGGTCACTGGACATGGGGCGGCGGATGGCTCTGTAACTCAGAGGTTGGCAGTTTCATGATGAATACCTTCGGTACTATCTTCCATGACTTTGCCGGTAGCGCCATCGTTCACTCTGTAGGAGGTGTACTTGCTTTGATAGGTGCCATCTTCCTTGGCCCACGTCTTGGCAAATATCGCAAAGATGGTCGAAGCAATGCCATCCCAGGACATTCACTTACGATAGCAGCTTTAGGCGTTTTCATCCTATGGTTCGGTTGGTTTGGTTTCAACCCAGGTTCACAGTTAGCAGCCAGTGGTGAGGAAAATCGCGTAGCTATCTCTCACGTATTCCTTACAACTAATCTTGCAGCCGTAGCAGGCGGTTTAGCAACCATGTTTACCACCTGGATCAAGTATGGCAAACCATCATTGTCATTGACACTGAATGGAATTCTTGCCGGTCTTGTAGGTATCACCGCCGGTTGTGACGCCGTAAGTCCTGCAGGTGCAGTGATCATTGGTTTGATCTGTGGTTTCGTACTTCCTTATGGCATCGAGTTCATCGATCAGAAGTTACATATCGATGACCCAGTAGGTGCAAGTTCTGTACACGGTATTTGCGGTATTATCGGGACCATCCTTACGGGTGTACTCTCAGTAAGTGAAGGCTGTCTTTACGGTCACGGTTTCGGTTTCCTTGGAGCACAGGTCTTCGGTATCATCGTTATCGATGTATGGGCAGCAGTAGCTGGTATCATCCTCTTCTGGACAATCAAGCATGTAGCAGGATTGAGAGTAGACAAGCGAATCGAGGAAGAAGGTCTCGACATCTACGAGCATGGTGAGAGTTGTTACAATTAATCTCGTCCATAGATAATGGATTTAATAAAACTAAATTATACTAATATGAGAGAGATGAAGTATCTAGCATTGGCTCTGTTGGCAATATTGCCAACAGCTGCCACTGCACAGGAAAAAGTGGAAACGACAGTTTCAGCCGATGTTGTCAATCAGTACATCTGGCGTGGTCAAGACCTTGGAGATGTATCTTTACAGCCTACCCTTGGTATAGACTATAAAGGATTCTCATTGTCAGCATGGGGTAGTGTCGGACTATCAGATAAAGATGATACCAAGGAATTCGACCTTACAGCATCTTATGGAGTAGGTGGTTTCCATGTAGGCGTTACCGACTACTGGTTTAACAGTCCGAACGAAAAGTATTTCTCTTATGCATCCCATAAGACCTCTCATGTATTTGAGGGAAATATTGGTTACGATTTCGGACCAGTAGCATTCAACTGGTATACCAACTTTGCAGGAAACGATGGAGTCAACAAGAGTGGTAAGCGAGCATATTCATCTTATGCTGAAGCCACAGCACCATTCAAGTTAGGTGGTTGCGATTGGGAAGCCACAGTAGGCTTTGTTCCTTATGCCACCAGTTTCTATGGCGATGCTAACGGTTTTGCAGTGACCAATCTGGGATTGAAAGCGACAAAAGAAATAAAAGTAACAGATAGTTTCGTTGTGCCAATCTTTGCAGGTGTAACAGCCAATCCAAGTATCGAGAAAGCGTATTTGGTATTTGGCTTTACCCTGAAACCTTAAGAATCTAGCACTCCCGACAGAATTCGGGAGTGCAAGCTATTTCAAACTTAATTCAACTAAAAAGGAAAAATAAAATATGTGTGGAATTGTATCGATCTTTAATATCAAGGAGCAGACTCCTGAGTTGAGGCAAAAAGCATTAGGAATGAGCAGAAGAATACGCCATCGCGGTCCCGACTGGAGTGGCATCTATTGTGGCGGTTCTGCGATTCTCGCTCATGAACGCTTGTCTATCGTAGACCCCGAATCAGGGAAACAACCTTTGTTCTCCCCGGACAAGAAGCAGGTGTTGGCCGTAAATGGTGAAATCTATAACCATCAGGACATCCGCAAAAGTTTCAAGGACTATTCCTTTCAGACCGGAAGCGATTGTGAAGTCATTCTAGCCCTTTATCGCGAATGGAAATCCAAAGGCGCAAATGCATCGAAACTCATCGAGATGATAGAAAAACTCAGTGGCATCTTTGCATTTGCCCTCTACGACACCGAAGATGATACATTCCTTATTGCTCGCGACCCGATAGGCGTCATCCCCCTCTATATCGGTTATGATACAGACGGAAAAGTTTATGTAGCGAGCGAGTTGAAAGCACTAGAAGGTCAGTGTGACCATTATGAAACATTCCTTCCGGGTCATTATTATTGGAGCAAGACACCAGGGATGAAAAGATATTATTCTCGTGACTGGTTTGATTACTCAGCCGTAAAAGATAATGCGGCGAGTGTAGAGGAAATACATGATGCCTTGGAAGATGCCGTGAAGCGCCAGTTGATGAGTGATGTACCTTATGGTGTACTTCTGAGTGGCGGTTTGGATTCATCCGTCATATCAGCAGTAGCCGAGAAATACAGTCAGCACCGTATCGAGGAAGGTGGAGCGACGAAAGCCTGGTGGCCACGTCTTCATTCCTTTGCCGTTGGATTGAAGGGAGCGCCAGATTTAGCCAAGGCCCGTTTAGTGGCCGAACGCATCGGCACCGTACATCATGAGATCAACTACACCATTCAGGAAGGTCTTGATGCCATTCGCGACGTCATCTATTTCATCGAAACCTACGATGTCACCACAGTGCGAGCATCCACCCCGATGTATTTGCTTGCCCGTGTCATCAAATCGATGGGTATCAAGATGGTACTATCTGGTGAGGGTGCCGACGAAATCTTCGGAGGCTATCTGTATTTTCACAAAGCTCCAGATGCCAAATCCTTTCATGAGGAAACAGTAAGAAAACTCTCTAAGTTATATATGTACGACTGTCTGAGAGCCAACAAGAGTCTGTCGGCATGGGGTGTAGAAGGTCGTGTACCATTTTTGGACAAAGAATTCTTGGATGTAGCTATGCGTACCAACCCAGAAGCCAAGATGTGTCCCGGTGCGAAGATAGAGAAGAAGATCGTTCGCGAAGCCTTCTCTGATATGTTACCGGAGGAAGTCGTCTGGCGTCAGAAAGAACAATTCTCGGATGGTGTCGGGTACAGTTGGATAGACACCTTGAAGCAGATTACTTCATCAGCCGTGAGTGATGAACAGATGGCTCATGCAGCAGAACGTTTTCCTATCAATCCTCCACAGAACAAGGAGGAATACTATTATCGTTCTATTTTTGCAGAGCATTTCCCATCCGACAGTGCAGCTCGTAGTGTGCCATCAGTGCCAAGCGTGGCATGTTCTACGGCAGAAGCCCTTGCCTGGGATTCCTCTTTCAAGAGTATGAATGACCCTAGTGGGCGCGCCGTAAAAGGAGTACATGAACAGGCATATTAATCCTGAAAGTAAAACACATTACTGCATCGGCTCGCAGTTAACTCCGCATCTTTTGCGCAGTTAACTGCTTTTTTGTGCCCGATATGCAATGTGACACCGAGAGAGTGACATATCCTTTTACTTGATTCTTGACTTCACCTGATCACCAGCTCCGCGACCTTTGTATTTGTCGGCAGCGACATTGAACTTATAGGTGATGGTAAGGTCGGCATAAGTGTAGTTGTCGTTCTTTACATAAACATCACGATTGCTATATACCGTCACAGGTTGAGATCTTACACCAGTAAGGTCGATAGCAGACAACTTCATATCGAGTTTATCCTTGAAGAAACTCTTCTGGATGCTAGCATTTATAGAAACACCCGGTTTATGCAGATGATAGGTAGAATAGTCACCAGAACTCTGATATAGGAAATCCAATCCCAGTCTCCATCCACTCTTCAAGATGACGAGGTTATTCCAGATACCATTGTACATCGGAGAGTTCATCTTCTTCTTGCTTCCGTCAGCGATGGTCGTCTCATAATCCTGACCTACGACAGCGAATCCCCATGTAGGATGCCATATATTGAAGAGCGTAGGAGACGCAAATACCTGGAACGAATAGCGATGGAAGTTAGCCAAGTTCTCCGGGCGCAATAGCGTGATGAGTTCATTGTCTTTAGTATAACTCGTACTAGCAATCTGGATATCATCCACGATCTTACTATAAGAAGCTTCCGCCCATAACCACTTCCAAGAAGCGTTGAGCGATAGATTATGCGTATAAGTAGGTTTCAACTTAGAGTTACCCGTCTGATAACTATAGCTATTGATATAATATACATTATCCGAGAGATTCCGGAAGTCAGGGCGGTCGATATCAATACCATAGTGCGCACCCAACTGAACCTTTCCTATCGGCATAGCCAATCCCAGAGAAGGGAACCAATCATCATAGTCACGATCCATGTCGAAGTTACCCTTCTCATAGAAATCAGTTTTCACATTCTCGTATCGCAGTCCCGCGTTCATGGTAAGCTTGTCGAAGAAGACACGACTATATTCAGCAAATCCAGCCCATATCTTTTCATTTACCTTACTATCACCGTCTGAAGCCTTTGGATTCACGGTCTGCTCAGTTCTTCGCGTATCATTGTATTCAGTTCCGAAGCTAATCTTACCACCAAAGAGCGGATGTTCCAACACGAGTTTAGAAGCCATGATACGGTTCTTGGTGAAAGCCCTGATGTGTACATATTCTTTGGTATCGGCCAGTCCCGGCAACTTGATCGTCTCGTAAGTGTCGGTAGTAGTCTTAGAGTCAGTCCAAACCCCATCCACGTTAGCATCCACCTGCCATTGCCCAATCTTTCCACTATAATAAGCGTTGAAGTTGTGCTTATAAGTAGGTTCGTTCGTGTACAGATCACTGAGAGATTCCTGCAACAACTTACCATCGAAGGTGAAGACAGAAGGGAAGTACATATCACATTTTCTGTCAGGTCGACGTGAGAAATCATATCGAGCACCGATAGACTGATTTTCGTTGAACATATAGTTAAACTTCAATCCCAAGTCAAACTGTTTACCTCTGATCTTTTGTTTACTCTTGTCGATAGACTGGCGCAAGAGTTTCCCCTGTTGATAAGTATGAATCTCCTGATGGGCAATCTGACGCATATTGGACTTCTCTCCTGTTACCCATCCTCCAAGATCAAGGCCACCTTTTCGATAGTTTACGTCCAACTGGTTACGTACGCTTAATCCTTTCAAATAATATCCTTTAAGTTCATCACGGAACCCCCATCCTTCACCTTGAGGGCGACGAGTCTTGATTTTTATCACCGCCTTAGTAGTGGCATGATAACGCGCCCCAGGGTTAGTGATGATCTCCACGTTAACGATTTGGTCGGAAGGAATCTCCTTGAGCTCCTTCATATCATAGAGTTTACGTCCATTCACGTAGATTTCTGCGTTGCCGCGACCGAAGATTTCAACACCATCATCCACCTTCTTGATACTAGGCAGTCGACGGAGCAAGTCTTCTGTGTTACCAACTTTCTCCAGTTCACTTCCAGTGATTGTTATCTTCATACCATCAGCATTGGTACGAATCTTCGGTAGAGAACTCTTCACGGTAACCTCTCCCAGTTGATGAGTTTTGTTAAACCATTTTGTAGAATCAACCGAGGTACTATCGTTTACCGGTCGAGCTGTTGTGGTTAAATAGATGAATCCCGACATGGCGAGTGTCATCATTCTGTAAGTTTTCTGTTTCATATCTTTATATTGTTATTTGATAATCTTTTGAAGTAAACAACATGTATCATCCCGACAGATGTTGTTTGAGTAATGTTCTCTTTTATGATGAACTTAAACCTTATTTATTGTAGTAATAGTGTACTACTGTTGTATTACACCGCAAAGGTATATATTAGAAGAATACCCGCCAAGCATTTTCGTCGAAAAGTGCATTTTATTAACACTTTTTAAGAATGAGGAGTGTAAGAAAGATAAGCAGTCAGAAATCAACAAACAAAGCAATGATAAGAAGAAAAGGGAGACCGAAGTCTCTCAAAAGCAATTCATTTAGCATCTTGCCATAATCTTGAAATTTTAATGGGTTAAACATTCTTGCTTTCCACCCCTCCGCATCGCTCAGACGTCTCCTCGCAACGTTTCGGGATGCCTTCGGGGCGGGGGAGCGCTACACCCCGTCCTTCAGGATTGCGATTGCAAAGATACGACATCCGAAAAAGGCGATGATACGTTGTGATACGTTACGCTCCTTTTGATGCCTTCTTATACGTTTCTTTACGGCTCCCCCAGGAAATAGGCGATAATTCGTACTTGGCGGGGGTGAGATATTTATCCTGTTTGCGATATCCCGCCTTTAAGGGTAATTGCAACCAGCGGGCAGTTGATGATGAACGAGAACATGAACTGATTGTTCGCCCGATGTTTCTTCCACGTATTATCCGGATACATAAACTCCGTTTCGCTGATGTAAGCCCCCAAAGCAGGGAAAAGCATCGGGACGATAACTTCGCGCATATCAGGTGAGATTTGAGAAATTAAGAGCCTTATACATTCAGTTCCTCTACCGAGTTTTGGCATCATAGGAGAAGAGGTAGCTGTGATATCATATTTTATTGAATCCATATAATTTACTGATAATCAATGTTTTACGTTAAAATAAATTTGTATTTACTTCAGTCTTCAGTTACTTCAGTTGTTTTTTGGGGTAGTGGTATTTCCCTAATTTGCCAGATTTGTATATATTTTTCTCTTATAATATATAATATAATAATATATATAATAAATACTAAAGTTTCGCAAGTGAATATGTATTCATTAAGCGACATTTAAATTGTACATTTTATACAATTTATGGAACTTTGGATTATCTTCAATAAGTGCGCTAAGCAACTCGCTGGCATCAGCAGAT
>Ga0256407_10003689_pt1 | contig 26791 bp, 27 predicted proteins | sample RumenRJG_04DNA_FD_193489 | JGI IMG/M metagenome (GOLD analysis project Ga0256407, IMG submission 193489) | Bovine rumen microbial communities from Lethbridge, Alberta, Canada - RJG_04 | ecosystem: Host-associated > Mammals > Digestive system > Stomach > Rumen | place: Canada: Alberta... | reverse complement strand
TCATTATTGTTCTTTCGTTATCGTGTTATAACGTTATTCTGATTTTATAATTCTTCCTATCCCACGCGCCAATGCAGGCGATATAGAGTCGAGACGGAAATCGTAAAAAAGCTTATCTTCATCTATCGTCCTGAAATGTTTCTTGCCTTCCACGGAGTCTTTAGGCGTCTCCCATATGATATTCTTCATACAGTCTGGATTGTTAACAGAATCTGTGCGTAACAGACAGTTTTCAAAAATGAATTTGTAAACCAGTGTTGTGTCTTTCTGCTCGCCGAATACGACGTCTGCATCATAGCCAGTAGCCAATGTATTCAGACAGGAAATATCAATGCCGCGCTTTCCTGTATTAAAGCGGAGCGCACCACCTCGATTGGCATTGAAGGGATAGAACTGGGCGAGCGTCGAATGATTGACCTTGACAATGCCACCATCCACTAACAGGCAGTCTGACAGGCAGTTAGTAATCTGACAGTAATCTATGTTAATGTCCGAATTACTGCCTTTCACACCATAGCCTTTGCAGTTATGGACAATACAATTGTTCATAGACAGTTCTGCCGAGTCGCAGACGATGGCATTCTGCGTATTTCGTATTTCGCAGTTTTCTATTTTATTGCCAAGCGACAGTTTCATCAAGCGTATTCCTCGCCATTGTCCGCTAACGCGGTCGTAGGGCAGATAGTCGAACATGTGGTCCAAACGGTCACCACGCATCAGGCAGTTCTGGGCCAACAGTTTTCCGCGTACTGTGATATGGGCGTCATGATGGAAATAGAGTTGGGTATTGCGCAGGGTGAGTACAGCACCAGAATCCACTACAATGCTGTCGTATACAACAATAGGACGCGATGATTCTATCGTTGTATCCTTCTTAATGCGTAACGCATTCATTTTCTCAGCATCCCAACTCCATGTGCGCAAATTGATCTTCTGCACCACCCCACTCTCAAGCGTCAACAGCAAATTGTCTTCCACCAATTGCGGACCCTCTGTTCCATTCTCAGGAGTAGTCACCTCAACGAATACACGCAGGCTATCACCCTTACGCACTTCAAAATTAGTAGCCACGGGGTCAAGAAACGATCCGTCAACATTGACGCGGAAACCTGACTGTCCGCCACGCTCCAAACGGGCTGTTTGAATGCGGATGCCATCGCCAGAATTGTTATGAACCCAAAAGCCGTACGTCGCTGAGGGCACGGTCGAGAACAACGTGTCCATCCTTACCGTGTCTGCTGAGAATGACAATATATTGCTGCGACTCGTCGAGAACGTATCGTCATCAGAACAAGCCGTGAGCAAAGAGCCTATGGCCAGGACAAAAAAGAATAGCCGTCTTATCATACATAGATAAAACGGCTTTTCTTCTGTTTTATTGCTTTTACTTGCCAAAATAACGCTTCAAGAGTCCTGCGAAGCCAGCACCATGACGGGCCTCGTCCTTAGCCATCTCGTGAACGGTGTCGTGAATAGCATCGAAACCGGCAGCCTTGGCATTCTTGGCAATGCGGAACTTGTCCTCGCAAGCACCGGCCTCAGCAGCAGCGCGCTTCTCCAGATTGGTCTTCGTATCCCATACGCACTCGCCTAGCAGTTCTGCGAAACGAGAAGCATGATCAGCCTCCTCGAAAGCATAGCGTTTGAAAGCCTCAGCAATCTCAGGATAGCCCTCACGGTCAGCCTGACGAGCCATAGCCAGATACATACCAACCTCGCCACACTCACCATTGAAGTGGTTGCGCAGGTCGTCAATCATCTCCTGGCTGACACCCTCGGGCTTGCCATCGCCAATACGGTGAACGGTAGCATAGGTGGTCTCACCCTCGTCCTTCAATTCAGAAAACTTCGAAGCGGGAGCCTTACAAATTGGGCACTTCTCGGGAGCAGCATCGCCTTCATAGATATATCCACAAACGGCGCAAATAAACTTTTTCTTCATAGTCGTTTTGTATTTGTTTAGTTCATAAAAAATAAATTCAGTTATTCGTCATCGGCAAAGATACGCATTCTTTTTCATTCCACCAAACTTTTCTGCGGAAATTTATTGCATATTTCAATAGAAAACAGTAAATTTGCAGGCAAATTACGATATAAACGATTATAATATGAAGAAGATTGCAACAATTATGACAGCCTTTTGCCTGCTGCTGACTGCAGGCATCGTTATGACTTCATGCGGTGCAGGAACCCTCCTGCAAACTATTGGCAGCGGTGGTACGCTGGCCAACGCCATTACCAGCGTCATCGGACTCGACAAGGTCTCTAAGCAGGGATTGGTGGGTTCGTGGAATTACAACGGTCCTGGCTGTGCGTTCACCAGCCAGAATCTGCTGGCCAAGGCCGGCGGTGAGGTAGCAGCTACCAAGATAGAACAGGAGCTGGCCCCCTACTTTGAAAAGACTGGTATATCAGCCCAGAATACCAATGTGACTTTCAATGAAGACGGCAAATTCACTGCCAAGATAGCAGGAAAATCACTCAGTGGCACATGGGACTTTAATGAGGAATCGGCTCAGGTTACTATGAAAACCCTGCTGTTTTCCTTCAATTGCTACGCCAAGCGCGAGTATGGTGGCATCTCACTCCTTTTCGAGTCTAAGAAGTTGCTCAACGTTCTTCAGGTCATGGCAGCCATGAGTGGCGACGACACAGTCCAGAAGGTTGGCGAACTCTCAAAGAAATACGACGGCATTCGCCTCGGTTTCGATATGAAGAAATAATTCCCTATCCTTGCGACGAATAGAAGAAAAGGCATTGTGAGGCTTACCGAAATGGTAAGCCTCATTTGGTTAGAGAAGGTTACAACGCCAGAGGTTCATAAGGCAGACCGAACACATCGGCTACAGCCTTGTATACCACTTTCCCCTCTGCGATATTCAGACCCTTGGCCAGTGAGCTGTCGTCCTTACAGGCCTTACGCCATCCCTTGTCTGCCAAGCTGAGCGCATATCGCAGCGTGGCATTGGTGAGGGCCAGCGTCGAGGTGTTGGGCACAGCCCCAGGGATATTGGCCACACAATAGTGCACAATACCTTCTTCTATATATACAGGTTCGCTATGTGTCGTAGGACGTGATGTCTCGAAGCATCCGCCCTGATCGATAGCCACATCCACCAGTACCGTTCCTGGTTCCATCAGTTTCAGCATATCGCGAGTAATCAGATGAGGCGTCTTGTCGCCAGGCACCAGCACACTACCAATGACGATATCCACCGTAGGCAATTGTTGGCGGATATTGTGCGACGAGCTATACAGCGTATGTACATTGGCGGGTGTCTCGATGTCGAGCTGGCGCAGACGGGGCAGCGAGATGTCGGCTATTGTCACATCGGCTCCCAAACCTGCGGCCATGCGCGCAGCAGCTTCTCCTACCACACCACCGCCCAGCACCAGCACCCTTGCGGGACTCACGCCAGGCACACCACTGATCAGTTTGCCTTTTCCGCCTTTCGTCTTTTGCAGATAGTAGGCACCATTCAGCGTAGCCATTCGGCCTGCCACCTCACTCATGGGCTGCAATAGGGGTAGTGTACCATTCGGCAACTGCACCGTCTCGTAGGCCAAGCAGACTGCTCCGCTCTTCAGCATCGCATCCGTCAGTTCCTTCTCACAGGCAAAATGGAAATAGGTGAACAGCAACTGGCCCTTCCGCACCAGATTATATTCAGGCTCGATGGGCTCCTTCACCTTCACGATCATCTCTGCTTCACGATACACGTCCTCAATCGTAGGCACGATTTTCGCTCCGGCACCCACATACTCATCGTCTGAGAATCCACTGCCGTCGCCAGCAGTATGTTGTACATACACTTCGTGTCCTCTGGCCGTCATAGCTGCCACACCAGCAGGCGTCATGCCCACACGATTCTCATTGTTCTTGATTTCCTTTGGAATTCCTACTTTCATAAGCTTATGTTTTTAGTTGAGATATGATGTTCTTTTCGTTGGGTGCAAATATACAAATTATTTTTGAAACCACCAAACTTTTTCTCATTTCCCAATGCCTTTCACAAGAAAATGAGCCCTCCTAAATCACAAGATTCCGAGAGGATTCATAACTCATCTTCAGCTGCCATTGGCATTTGATTATCCTCCTCTTCCTGTTCAGGATAAAGAGTGACAAAGGTTCTGTGGTCTTGCAACCAAATGTGGTTCAACGTGAAGGCTAATGACTCCAGTGTTTCTTCGCGTCGTTTGGGCGTCAGTTCACACTCCCATACTGTGATGCAATGCCAACCCATTTCTGCCAGCTTACGCTGTTCCTCCTTGTCGCGCTCCTTGTAAATAGTATTACGAAGCCAAGTAAAAAAGAGGGGGTAAAACAGAGTAATCTCCATATAAAAAAGGTACGCAGCGAACGTTGCCGACTTCAGCCACGCCCGCCGCCAATATCAGCAGCGGCCGCTGCTGATAAAAGACACGCCCGCTGCTGACTCGCGAGAGATTGTCTCTCTCCCTGTCCCAACGTCATTTACTCCCTGTAAGCGACTCACTTTCCCCCTGCAAGTGACGTCCGAACAACCGTAAAGCGACATTCCTTCCACGATGATGTTATTATCCCTCAGACACCATGTAACAGCGTGCCTGTCCCCCTTTACTTTCGTCTGTCGCCTCTATCTCCTTTTGAGACTCATGAATAGGCAGGGCTTTTACATATTCTACTTGCGTACTATATATTTCCTCAATTCTTGAAACTCAGTCGTCAGAGAAAGGTAACGCCTCATCATCATGTTGTTCTATTGGTTTGATATAATCAGAAGCGCGCGCAGAGGAAATAACAGTATGTCCCAACTGCCGTTCAAGGTCATCGCGAGTGTTCTTTGCAATTTGACCTCCAGCTTTTGCCGCCTGCCGACTCTCCTTCATGCCTTTAGTTTGGCGCTCACGTGCGATTTCTGTAGTGGCCACCTCTGCAAGTGTGTTTAATGCCAGTTCCACATTGGTCATATTATCACGCAGGTTCTGTTTGGTCAGTCCTTTATGACGTTTGTATTCACCAGTGGTCATACCACTCCACGCTTTGGTTAGCACGTTGGTAAGGATAGCAAAGTCCTTAGGCTCGTGGATGCCTGAACGGTGCCACTCATCAGTCAGCTCCTTGCGCATTTCAATAGAGCGCATACGTTCATTAATCCAACGGTCACTATAGCCTTGACGACGATAGTCCTCCACAGCCATCTGGAATGTCAGTTCAGGGTCTATCATCTGATCAATACGCTGGGCACCAACTTCGGCAAGCCATTTCTTTACTGGCTCAGCCTTCTTCGACGGAATAGACTGAATAATGCGGAAGATGCCTTCGAGATTGGCGGCCTGCGTCTTGCGACGCTTGCCGTCAGGAGCAATCATTTCAACAGGGGTACAAATTGTACCCCACTTGGAATTGAGTTCGGGATCACGGGCACGCATTCGCTTGATGTATTGCTTGACATCATTGCTATCGGTTAGCACTTGCACTATGTCCGCCACAGCGAAATAATACTTCTCCTTCTCCGCATCCCATACGATTCGAACCTGCTTGCCCTCAAAAACCTGTATATAGAAATTCTCTTTCATTGTTATTAATGCTTGACGTTTGCAAAGATACTAATTATTTTTGAAAAAATACACAAACGGGACGGTTCTTTTTGTGTACAAATTTTTTTGAAACTTCCAAACTTTTTATTGATAGACATATACCTTGCACTAGAAAAAGAGCTCTTCCAAATTACAAGAGACCCCATAATCGTAGCACTACATCAGCTTAGCCAACTCATCTGTTACATTGTTAGCCAACAATATACCAGAATGGCCACGTGACCAATCAAGGGTAGGAATGGTCTTTTGTAATTTCTCAAGCGGGATGAGAGGTGCTGCATCTGGTTCAGCAGCATTCATGCATACCATATCTACATACATTCTCCGCTTAGTACTACCACCCCAATCATCAGCAGGATATGGATCTGTTAGAAATTGCCCAGTGAACACAATGCCAGCCTTATCATCGCCAACTCGCATCATGTAAAACATATCACCCCTTCGAGCCTCATCCCAATCATAGATGCTCCAATTCAGGCGGAACATACCATGTTCCATGTTTGCAACACACTTCTCATAATCCTTCTCCGTAAACGAACTAATAGAAGGATTCCATCGCATCAGATAATGTCTGGGCTCTGCTGGCACAGGCACCACCTCAAACTGGACTTCCCAAATACAACTGTCACCATTGGGATCTTCTACGCTGGGTTCGCCAGAGCCTTGAAAGCGGAAGCGAGTGCCTGCAACAGTATCTATGCCAATGATTTTCGTAAAACAACTATCATCTCCACCTTTTAATAACAGGAACTCCAATGTACCCTTGATGGCATAGGGAAATTCACCTTTATTATATAGATAACAACCATGAAATGTTTCAGGCATCGTATCGACAACCAACAATAGATGTCCGTCAACGTTTTCCAATATCTGGCGATAGTTATCATCGTTGATATGTAAGCAGATGTGCGTCACCTCACCTGTACGCACCTTGCCAATCACTTCATCATCCACTTCGAGGGTGATAGCCACTTCATTGATATCGACATCTTTGTTTTCCTTTTCTGAATTCATAGACCTATTTCTTTTAGTTATCTGCGCACAAAGATACAACTATTATTTGAGATACGAATCATTTTGGAAAGGAAATTCCCTTTACTTCTTTCGAGAACACATTATAGAAGATGATGGTCTGCTGAACAAGCCAGTCCAATGCCTCTTCCATCTTCTGCTGGTCTGATAGATCCGTCTTGTGGAACAGGGCGATAGTCTTATCCTTTGCAGAGGGGTTAGCATCCCATTCTGGCTCACAGCCTAATGCTTTGTTTATCTCATGACGTCTGGCTTCCAGAGCAGGATAATACATATTGACGGCTTGATTCCTGATATAAAACTTCACGCCAACGAAATTTTTCTGAGTGTTACAGACGTTGTTCAACAAGATGTTCGAGCGTCCTATCCTTACATCATACCAGTTGTGAGGCTGTGGTGTTTGTAAAGTAGGAATCTTTCCTGTTGCTTCCAGTTTTGCTTTGAATTTCGTCCAAAAGTCCAGCTGGAACTGGTGTGGGTCAGTTACCCTGTTTGTATCGAAACTGCCTCCAGTCTTGTGTGTACCATCATTGACGCGATATACATTCAACTCACGGTTTTCCTCGTCTTTCCACTCATTCCAGCCGTTTGCAGAACCGCCAACACAGAACTGTGCAGCCCCACTTGGAGTGTCAAAATGCACGTCCTCCTTAACTATTCTCTTTCCATCCTGCACTTCTGTATATTCTGCAAGCTGCCAGTCGCGTTTCTTTCTTCCTGCTTCGCTAATCTTTCTTACGTGTAAAGGATTGATACGACTACCCTTTAGGACTGTCAGAGACTGGTCTGCAGGATTAAAGACACCTTGGGCATTAGCATTTCTGGTTAGATGACACTTAACAAGATTGCTCTTTGGCCTAGGTTGAGGTTTGGGAACAACTACTTCTGGTTCAGTTCGACTTCCATCAGCAGAAGCTGTAAAACGCATGGTCGCCAACATGCCCTTGATTTCTTCCTCAGAGAAGCTGCCGCCATATTTATCCATCAAGTAAGGCTTCAAGCTTTCTGTTATCTGTATCTGCGCATCTGCAATCAAGCTCTCTTTGATTTCATTCAAACTGTTCTGACGTTGTATCTCCTGAATACGTTCTTCGCAGAAGTCCACAATGGCCTCTCTACTGAAATTATCTTTCAAGAACTTATCAATAAACCTTGCACCTAGTTTGTTGTCAATCTCCAATGGTACTTTCATGATAGATATGGCATCCTTACTCGAAGGCATATCGTAAAAGATTTCGATATGTTCGCCCATATAGATGCCCACGCTTAGTTTCAGCAGACGCATATATGACAACAGTTGATCTACGTCCTTTTTACTTTGCTTGTGCGACGGGCGTTTTACCTCAATCACAAATTCGTCCTCACCATCTCTCTTAATTAAGATATCTGGTTCAATGCGATTGTTGTTGCCTATATGAATATTTGGTTTGTGACAAATCTCACCTTTGAACTTTGCCCACCCCAAATGTTGTAGTTGGGTCTCAATGAGAGTATGAAAGCTGTCCTCGTCAACATCTTTCTTCTTGGCCTCACACAGGTCATAAACAAAGTAATTCCATTTCTCAATCATAATATGGTGTTTTAGTTGTTTTTTTATTAGAATAATACAGTGCTTCCTATTGTGTCATTACGATTTCTCGTTCTTCTGGTGTCAGACCATAGAGGTCGAACACTCGTTGATCTATCTCGTTGCCTGTATTTTTAATCTGCTCTGAGTGTTCTTGGCAGGCTAGGCGATATTGGTTGAAGTAGTCTTCCCACTCGTCTTGCTGTACCAGAGAGAGTTTGATCTTCTGTTTCTTCAGTTCTGAAACAAAGCCCTTGAAATCCAACTGGTCAAATGTCTGCAAAGCTGTTGTTATCTTAATGCCCTCAAAGTTCTCAATCAGGCGACGGAGGAAACGAGTGCGTTTCTCTTGAAGTTGGGAATTGATGGAGAGCATTGTGTCAGCAAGATTAGACAACGCTTCATCGTCTTTACAAGCAGGAATTGGGATTTGACCAAAATACTTCCATATCAATTGATAACCATTCTGAATCTGTGAACAGAATTTGGTTATCAACCACCAACCCATTCGAGAGTTAAGGATGGCCAACAAAGCCTTACAATCTGTTGGAATGAACCACATTGAGTTGTTCGAATAGAAACCCTGTGTATCGTAAATGAAACAAGGTTTTACTTGGAAAGCTTGATACATAATCTTTGATTTTGCGAACTGCTCATAATAATCACAAGCACGCAATTCCCACCAGAAATCTCCTTTGTCTGTGCGTTTTCTACCTTTGTCGGCAAACGGTTCTAACCATTCAGAAATTGAAGGATATTCTGTTTTCAGATAGTCCCATGCTTCAACTTCACTCTCGAAGAAACGTTCCCTCTGTGTCCAGCCTTTTTCAAACAATATTAAATAGCTAGCAGCCTCTGCTTTTCCGTATGGAGTAATATTTCGACCTTGAAGGAATGGATATATTCTTTCTTTTGCTTTTTCATCCTTAGAAACAATACTTTGGTATGTATTTGAATCTATAAGGAAAGCTTCGGAAAGACCTGTTAATACACCTCTATATGCTTCTCCATCAATAAACTTTTTGAGAGACTGATGTGTGGCCGAAAGACGTTCTAACAAAACTTTTTCTTTTTGTGATGAGATAACCCATGTGTCACTGCTGAATTGCGAAATATCGAACACTTCTTCCGTATTCCTCACATTCTGATTGAAATCCAGAGCATCAGCTGCTTTGAGCACGGATACTATCATTTGTTTGGCTGGCTCTTCATTCCGGCCTATGAAAATACATGGATATGTAGTTGCCCCCTCGAATATTTGTATGTCGCCAAAATCGATAAGACGTTCTAATCGTTTATTAAGGAAAAAAGCTCTTAGCTCTTTTCCATAGCCAGCTTGCAACCACTTATTAGGCATGATATAAGATACTACTCCATTTGATTTAGCAAGTTGGAAAGCTTTTTCGACAAACAAGCAATAAAGGTCACCTCTTTTATTATACGTTGAATATCCTGCTTTTTCTAGTTGATTTGATGTATCAATAACACTTTCAAGATGCACATACGGCGGATTACCAATCACGACATCGAAGCCTCCTTTTTCGAATACCTTGGGGAATTGTTCTTGCCAGTTGAAGGCTTTTTCGCCAGCAATAGCAGGGTCGCTAATCAGCGAGTTTCCACACTTGATATTCTCATTGAGCGAGTTCAGTTTACGATGGGGCTTAGCGGTACGTAGCCAGAGGGCCAGCTGTGCTATCTCCACACTTTCTTCATTGATGTCAACGCCATAGAGGTTATGCTCTAAGATGCTGTTCTCCACATCCTGGAATACGATAGCAGCACCAGCCACCTTTGCCTCCATCTCGTCAATCAACTTATGCTCCGCCATCAAAAATTGCAAAGCTGCATTCAAGAAAGCACCACTACCACAGGCAGGATCGAGGATTGTTATCTGAAGCAACCAATCACGATATTGCTGCAACTGTTCTAATAATCGCTTCTTTGTTTGCATCTGGCGACGTTGATCTGAGAAATACTCATCCTCAACAATGTTTAACTGCTGTTTCTTCTCTGCACAAAGACGACCAACGGTATTCTCTACAATGTATTTTGTGATATACTGAGGGGTATAGAATACGCCATCCTGCTTACGTTTCGAGGTTTGTGGTGCTGCACCATTGTTGATTTGCTGAGTAACCTCTTCAATCTCGGAAAGCGAATTCTCAAAGATGTGGCCCAAGATGTTTACATCCACATCGCTCTCAAAGTCGTATTCTGACAGTTTACGGGTATGTTCTACCAACAGGTCGTCGCTAATCTTGATATTGTCAAGTACCTCGTCTGGTTTGAAAAGTCCACCATTATAGGCAAATATCTCATATTTCTTGCCTTGAAAGCCAGTATTCATGTAGCCGAAGTACTTCTTCACTCTGTCGTAGAAAGGACGATATTCGTCCATCTCTTTGAGGCTCTCCCACTGGTCGATTATCTGCACCATAGAGTTAGGCGGCAACAGGCCACAATCCTCAGCAAAGAAGATAAACAGCAGACGGTCAAGCAGCTTCTGGGTCTTCTTGAAAAGAAGCAGTTGCCATTCTTTTTCGTCCTTATCTTCAGGAGTCGGATTCTGTTTTAGAATGTCAGCAAAGAGTATGCGTTTGAATTGCGAATAGTCTTTGTAGAGTGCTTTCGTAATCTGATCTTCACTCGACACAGACTCCTGCTTTATCTGTAAAGCCACACCTCGCTCAACCTGCTTCCAAGCAAGACATAGATACAACTCACGGAAGTCCTCTTCCGTCAGATGAAACAGGTTCCATTCGCGATACTCTACAGCATTGTCTATATAAAGACGAAGCTTCTCAAAGTTGGAGATAATAACATAACGTGCATCAGGATGCTGGCTTTTATAGTTGAATGCCTGAGACTCCACTTTCGAAAGGTCTGTTGTCTTATGGTCTTTCAGCTCTATCACACCAATCACCTTACCGTCTTTCTGTATAGCCCCATCAGCTTTCTTCGAGTTTGTTTCGTTCTTTTTCTCAGTTATAAGATTGTAGTCGGGCGATGGATTCAGCGTATAGCCCAACACCTTAACAAACAACTCACGAAGGAATCCTTCCTGGAATTGTTCTTCTTTCGATTGCTGGATATTGGCTTGTATCTGTTCATCAAGAAAATAAGCCTGAAACTGCTTCCAAGCCACCCTGACAACTTCATCATCAATCAGACCCAAGTATTTCTTGAGAATCGTCTTCTGAAATAGCATAGTAATATTCGGTTATTGGCACTCACTGACTTATCGGGCTTTGTAAACGGACAAAACCAACAAGACCTCAGAACATAGAAAAGGCGTGAACCGCCTTATCTACATCTTGAGGCCCTAGGATTGCCCGCGTAACCAGATAAGTCATGTCCACACCCTTAGGTGCAGAACTAGTGACTATCTCGGTTACGCTATCTTTGAAATTTCCTAGGTTTCAAGATGTACCGAATAATCAGCTAATGCTGTTATTGTTAAACCTCAAAAGTCATACCGGCACTCTGCACCCAGAGAAACTTGTATTCTACATGCGTCGTTTACAACGATTCGCCAGTACTTGATTGCAAAGATAGTGAAAATCGAGAGAAATGCAAAATAAATTGCGATTTATTTTCATTTTCGAGGTGTATCCTATCTTCACCAAGGGGTGAAAGATAGTACATTTTTCTTAATATCAGCAACTTTTCCGCAACATTTTCTTCTATTTCTTTTGTGGACGGGTCAAAAGTCGAATCAAAAGGAAATCCCAACACAAAAAAAGAAGTCCGCGTGGACTTCCTTTGTTACTTTATCTCAAATGTAGTCAATAGCCCTTTTTCGCGCTCGTCTGCCAATTGATTAATAAGTTCAACCAATTGCTTATCGTCAATGTCAAGCTGTTGTGATGGGCCATTCTTAGGATAAACATCAAGAAATATGTCATTATGCAGTCTTCTCTATTCGTGCATCTACCTCAGAAAGTTTGTGCAATGCCTGTAACATCGCTTCATTTTTGGGCATTTTGATACGGAAATTCACGATATCACTATTCAACTCGTAAAGAGCTGAATAGTTCATGCCTAGTTTACGGGTTTCTTCTTGTAATCCTAACTGTCTAGGTTGCTTTTTGCAGGTATCGTAGAGTTGCTTAATGGTCTGAATAAGAATGACTAACTGCCCACCAAAAACACGATAGTCCTCCTCGCTGATAGTTGTCCATTCATCATAGATTAATTCATAGAGACTGTCAAGTTCCCTATTCAGCCGAGCAAGTTGGCTTGCTTGGTAGCTGTTTGGAGCTGCCATTACAAGCCGGTGGTTGTAGCTTCGACGACTAAGCCGCACCACCCGATTTGATATCACTGCCGTTTCACACATAACACATCAATTCCTTATTTTTTGCAAAAGTACGAAAAAAAAACAATTATAGCAACTTTTCCGCTAATTTTTCTTCTTTTTCTTTTGCGGACGGGCCAAAAGTCGAATCAAAAGGAAATCCCAGCACAAAAAAAAGAAGCCCGCGTGGACTTCCTTTGTTACTTTATTCTATTAGTCAATTTAGCAGGATCCCGTCTCATATCCCAAATATCTGCTATATGAACCGTATCCGTTGTTTCATTATAATAGTAAATCAACTTGAAACGACCTATAATATGGCGGGCTCGATAGTGTTTCTTCCTGTCTTTCAGTAAAGGCTCTGGATAACCTATTTCTGGAAACCGCTCTAAATCTTTATTGATAGATGCTACCGTAGCTGCAAAATTGTTTGCGGTTGTCTCACCAAACTCTATAAAACCTTTAACCAGATATCTGAAGATTTCATTCTCTGCCCTCTTCTGCCATTTTATTTGAGCCATAATAATTCTTTCCTGAAACCAGCCATCATTTCGTCAAAAGACTTTCCTTCGCCACGCTCGATTTCTTCTTCAGCCTCATCTATGCGAGCATTGAGCTCCTCCATTGTGTAAGGTTGCTGATTGTCATTCAGTTCTTCAAAATTGTTAAGGCCATCTTCATTCGTGTCATACAAATATCTGACAAGACAATGCTTGTCTTCTCGGCTTAGGTTTTGAACCTCATTCAACAATCCGCTATTACGCAAATCTGCGCTCATGCCATAAGTCATGGCTATGGGCTCACTGGCCATATCTTTATGTGTATTATCGTTCATCTTACTATTACAATATCTGCTTGCAAAGATAAGCATTTTTTCTTAATCGAGTTGCCTTGTGAGCTGTATTTTTTGCAAAAGTAGTCATTTTTTCTTGATTTCTGACTCTTCTTAATGATTTTTCTTTCATATTTCCTTTGTTTTATTATGTATGACACTGTTTTCGGATGCGAAGTTAAGGAATAAAAGAGAAAAATGGAAGAAACGGCGCGACCATTTCTTCCATTTCATTAAAAAAGCCCGTTTGGACTTCTATTTGATACTTGATTCTATTCGTTATGCATGTTCTGCGCATGACATGCATCAACAATGATGATTGTATCATCCTCTATGGTGTATGCAAAATACCAGGTATCTGTATTGGCCATATTCAGCCCTAACCATCGTGTGATGGTTGGTTGTCTCCTCAATAGCGTACGTTCAATCTGATACATAGAATCGATGGCATCATCGATATTCTTGTGCATTAATTCTTCGGAATAGGTGTGTCTATACTTTAACGCCACATGGTAATAGAATGCATATATCTCTTCATAGCACTGACGGCTAATCTCGTATTTATATGCTATCATGGCTTAGCGTAAACCTCCTTTACCATCTGATGAAGAAGCTGACGTGCCGTTTCCAAATCCATTGTTTCTGTATCTGCCACTGAAACAACATTGTTTTCTAATTCATCGTACTTCATAACCAATTAATTAATTACGACTGCAAAGATAAGCATTTTTTCTTAATCGAGGTGCGTTGAGAGGTGGAATTTATTCAAAAGTAGTCATTTTTTCTTTATTTCTGCCACTTCTTATTGATTTTTCTTTCATATTTCCCTTGTTTTATTATGTATGACACTATTTTCGGATGCGAAGTTAAGGAATAAAAAAGAAAAATGGAAGAAACGGCGCGACCATTTCTTCCATTTTGCAATTATTGGGAATGACTTATTTTAAATCTTCATATAGTGCAACAGGGCCTAAATGCCAATATTTTGTTTCTTCATTCTCTAAATGGCGGTATGTGTCTGATGCATATATTTCCTTAACAGCACCAGCTATGCTGACATGCTTGTCCTCAGAAAGCATGTCTGCCATCCAACTAATTTTAGAAGGAAGGAAAAGGTACAGATTATCCTGTGTCACATTTAGATTCATAACGTCACCTCCTTTGCTTCAATAAATGTCAAATATTGTAATGATAATGGTGTATAGAATAGATACTGATCGACTAATTTGTAAGTTTTCAATTCACGAATCAGTTCCTGTTTGTCCAACACACCACCTTCGAAAAGAGCAAAAGCAGCATAAACCCTATCATTGGCAACTGGGCCATAGACTATATCATAATCGTGCATAAAACCTTTAACTGTGCGGTTCTGATGTACAAAGTCAACCCATTCTTCTGTTGGTTCATAAAATAAGAGACTTTTCATCTTTCTTAATGCAGAGTCGTCGAATTCATACACATTGACATACCCTTGAGAAGCCTTCATCTCCTTGGCTCTTCTTTTAACCCAATTTTCCGCTTGCTCTTGAGAAGTGGTTGCATAGAAGCCCTTGCCATAATCAAGCGTATGGTCAGATTCACGAATTTCAGGCTTATCGACCTGCTCTAAACTGCCATGATATAGTTTCATGCGACCTCTCCTTTCCTTAAACTAATAAACTCATCAATGTCTTCCAAAATCCATTGTCGGCTTTGCGAGTGAAGTGGTTCAAAGTGCTCTTCAAGATATTCAAGCACACCATATTGGCCGAAAATCTTTGCAACTTCAGCTCCAGGCAAATGTTTAGCCTCCTTGTATTGCTCAATACAAAAGGACAAGAAATAGCCGATGTCTAAGTTCTTTTTGTTCATATCATTGGCAAAGATAAAAAAATTTAGCAAACGACGTTCATTGTGAGCTAAAAATTTTATTATTTTTATTTATCCCTGCATTATAGCCATCCCTTAGCAAGGGATTCTAAATGCAAAAACGGTGATGATTTACTGATTTTGGGCTTTTCCTGAAGGAAATCAGATATCGGCTGAGTACTTGTCTTTTTCGAAATGGATGTCCTTGTAGAGTTCTGGGCTTCCGCCCTCGCTTTCAGGAATGAAGTGGAGGCGGACGCCGCGGATGTGCTTTTTGGCACGGAAGTCCTTGAGGTTGTCGACTTTCTCACTCTCGATTTCAAGTTTCAGCAGGCCGAAGTCCTTTAGGCGCACTTTGTCACCTTCGCGCAGATGGCGACGAACGACTGCTGCCACCAGAATTGCGCGACTACTACAACGACAAGATCAACTTCAAGAACGAGTTCGACCTGAACATAGCGCTGACCATGTTTGCAATGATCAACATCGACGAGTTCGACAAGACCACCTCGTCGCAGCAAATCGTGCTGAAATACCTGCTGTCGTCAGCCGAAGTGAAGTTCCGCCCACCCTACGGCAAGACCATCAAGCAATTCCGTCGCTACACCTCGTTCATTGGCACCACCAACCAGCAGAAGCCTTTGGTAGATCCGACTGGTTCGCGCCGATTCGTCTGCGTAGCCATCGACAACGACAAGAACATCGATTTCGAGGACAATCTGAACCATCGACAGCTCTTTGCACAGGCCCTTCACCTCTTTAATTCCGGCGAGCGTTTCTGGCTGGATAACAGCGAGATAGCCACACTCATCAAGGAGAACGAGCCCTATCAGAAGCTGAACGACCTGGTGGAGATGATTGGCGAAACCTTCCGCAAGCCCAAGGCTGGCGAGGGCCGTTGGTGGACGCTGCCAGAAATACATGAACTGCTGAAAGGCCGCTTTACCAACTACGACGCCAAGACGACCTACACCAAACTGGGCAGGGCCTTGAGCGACCAGCAATTCGGCTTCGAGAGCGACCGTAAGACGTCAGGACACGTCTACAGACTAACAGAAAAAGAGGATTAATATTTTATAGGCACGGATTTCACGGATTTCGCGGCTTTTCTTTTTTAACCCGATGTAGAGTTATAAGCCGTGTAATCCGTGAAATCCGTGCCAAATATTTATATCGATATTACGAAAGTTTCGCGATGAGCTCGTCTGGCGAAACAAGAACCTGTTCGCCCGTCTCCATATTCTTCAGCGTCACCTTCTGGGCAGCCATCTCGCTCTCGCCAGCCAACACCACAAACGGAATCTGCTTGGCATTGGCGTACGACATCTGCTTCTTCATCTTCGTCGAATCTGGATAGATTTCAGCTCGAATGCCTTGCGCGCGTACCTTATTTATAATAGGCAGGCAGTAGGCCGTCTCCTGTTCACCGAAATTGATGAAGAGCACCTGCGTGGTCTGCAGCGAATCCTTGGGATAGAGGTCGAGGGCGTTCAATACGTCGTAGATACGGTCGACACCAAACGAGATGCCCACACCAGAGAGGCCAGGCATACCGAAGATACCCGTCAAGTTGTCGTAGCGACCACCACCAGAGATGGAACCCATTGGGGTATCAAGAGCCTTCACCTCGAAGATGGCGCCTGTGTAGTAGCTCAGGCCGCGAGCCAGAGTGAGGTCGAGCTGGAGCTCATTATTAAGTGAAGAGTGAAGAGTGAAGAGTGAAGAATTTGCTTCCGCACTACCATTTAACATATTGAGTATATAGCGAAGCTCCTCGACGCCCTTCAGACCTATCTCGCTGTCTTTCAAGACTTCAGCGATGGTGTTCAGCTTTTCCTCGTTGGTACCTTCGAGCATGATGATGGGCTGCAGCTTCTGAATCTGCTCTTCGCTGAGTCCGTCCTCGCGCAATTCCTGATTGACGTTATCGATACCAATCTTGTCGAGTTTGTCGATGGCTACGGTAATGTCTACAATCTTGTCAGCAGCACCAATAACCTCAGCAATACCCGTGAGGATTTTGCGGTTGTTGATCTTGATCTGCACGCGAACGCCAAAGCGGGTAAATACCGTATCGACAATCTGCATCAGTTCGACCTCATTGAGCAGCGAGTCGGAACCCACCACATCGCCATCAAACTGATAGAACTCACGATAGCGGCCCTTCTGCGGACGATCGGCACGCCAAACGGGCTGCACCTGATAGCGCTTGAAGGGCAACTGCAACTCCTCGCGGTGCATCACCACATAGCGGGCGAAAGGCACGGTGAGGTCGTAGCGCAGACCTTTTTCGCAGATTTTCGAAGCAAGCCGAAGCGTATTGCGCTCAGTCAATTCCTGGTCGTCAATCTTATTGAGGTAGTCGCCTGAGTTCAGAATCTTGAATAGCAGTTTGTCACCCTCCTCGCCATACTTGCCCATCAGCGTGGCCAGCGTCTCCTGAGCAGGAGTCTCAATCTGCTGGAAGCCATAGAGCTCGTAAACGGAGCGGATGGTGTTGAATATATAGTTGCGCTTGGCCATCTCTACTGGGCCAAAGTCGCGCGTTCCCTTTGGAATTGAAGGTTTTTGTGCCATATTTATTTTATTTTGGCACGGATTACACGGATTTCACGGCTTAACATAATGGTCTATGATAAAAGCCGCGTAATCCGTGTAATCCGTGCCTATTAATTATTTACGTACGATTGTTTGAGCACGGTCAGGACCAATGCTGATAATCTTAATTGGTGTTTCGAGTTCCTTTTCAAGGAATGCGATGTAGTCCCTGAAGGCCTTGGGGAACTGGTCCTCGCTGGTAAACTTCGTCATATCGGTCTGCCAACCAGGCAGTTCCTCGTAGATGGGCTCAATGCCCTTCTCGATATCATAGGGGAAGTCACGTGTCACGACACCATTAACCTTATAAGCCGTGCAGGCCTTGATGGTGGGGAAGTCGTCGAGCACGTCGCTCTTCATCATGATGAGCTGGGTGACGCCATTCACCATAATAGAATAGCGTAGAGCTACGAGGTCAATCCAACCACAACGACGCTCACGACCAGTCACAGCACCATACTCGTGACCCAAGTCGCGAATCTTCTTGCCAGTCTCGTCGAACAGCTCTGTGGGGAAAGGACCAGCACCCACTCGTGTGCAGTAAGCCTTCATGATGCCGAATACCTCGCCAATCTTGTTGGGACCAATGCCCAGACCTGTGCAGGCACCAGCGCAGATCGTGTTCGAAGAGGTTACGAAGGGATAGCTTCCAAAGTCAACGTCGAGCATCGTACCCTGAGCACCCTCGCAAAGAATGCTCTTGCCAGAGCGCAGCACGTTGTTGATTTCGTGCTCGCTGTCGACAATGGGGAACTGGCGCAGATATTCAACACCTTCGAGCCACTTCTTCTCGACCTCATCAATGTCGTACTCGAAGTTCAGCGACTTCAGGATAGCCTCGTGACGAGCCTTGGCAGCGGCATACTTCTCCTCGAAACCATCGAGGATATCGCCTACGCGCAGACCATTGCGGCTGACCTTGTCAGTGTACGTCGGACCAATGCCCTTACCCGTAGTGCCAACCTTATTCTTACCCTTCTGGGCCTCGTAGGCAGCATCAAGCACGCGATGGGTAGGCATGATGAGGTGAGCCTTCTTCGAGATGTGCAGGCGTTCCTTCAGCGCATGACCACTGGCCTCCAACGCTTTGGCCTCGTCCATAAACAGGTCGGGAGCCAATACCACGCCATTACCGATGATGTTGACCTTACCACCCTGGAAGATACCAGAGGGGATAGAGCGCAACACATACTTCTGGCCCTCGAACTCGAGCGTATGGCCAGCGTTCGGACCACCCTGGAAACGGGCTATCACATCATACTGCGGGGTCAGCACGTCGACCACCTTACCTTTACCTTCGTCGCCCCACTGCAAACCGAGCAGGACATCAACTTTACCTTGATTCATTGTTGCTTATTATTTTTTTGTAATTCTAGTTTTCTTTGCTGTTTCGTCAATTTTGCCTGACAAGTACTGCACACGCCATAGACATAGAGGCTGAAGCCATCCTTGCGGAAACGCTTGGAGCGTACGCCATTGATAGCGCGCGTAATGGCAATCGACTTAAACTCAGTCACCTTTCCACAGATGGTGCACACCTGATGGCAGTGGCTATTGTTATCATAGCAGGCCTCATAGCGCGTCGTTCCTTGGAAGCGATGGCGAATGACCAATCGCATCTCCATAAAGAGTTTCAACGTATTATATAATGTGGCTCTGCTAACGGGGAAACGCAATTCCTCGTTCAATTTATCACCCAATTCCTCGAGCGTAAAATGCCCCTCTATGCTATAGACTGCATCCAGGATGGCATAACGCTCAGGCGTCTTGCGATGATTGTTCAATTCCAAATAGCTAGTCAGTATATTTCTGACTGTCGCCTTATCGCTTTCTCTCATTTTATGTGGTTAAATTGGTTAAAAACCGCACAAAATTACTACTTTTTCTTCAGAATAAGGCAAGAATTATTTAAAAAAAATCTAAATTGATGGATTTCGTAGCACTTTTTGCCATTCGCTCGTACACAAGCCCCAATTCTGCAAAGCGTACTATACTTTGCATAGCCGCTTTGCGCACAGACATATAAGGTCCTTGAAGAGCAGCCAGTGCCTGATCCAAATATTCGTTGATGCCTCGCTCGTTGGGCTCCTGACCGTTCATAAACAGTCGCGACAGGACATGAAAACCACACAATTGGTAGTATTCCTTGTCGCTGGCTATCCACTGGTACGCCTTTTCTGGCGCGTATGGCAGGTATTGCCACAGATTGAACGCTGCCTGTTCGGCAATCTCCTGCGAGGGAATCTGCTCCATCCAGATGTCGCATACCTCAGGCAACATCTTCTCAGGCGGCATCAACATCGTAGCCAGAATCTTACACTCACGGACGTTCTCTTTCCAAAGGGCTATCGCCAAGTCGTATTGGCTGTTGGCTTTTGGCTCTTGGCTGTTGGCTTTTAGCTCTTCGGCCTTAGCCTTCAAACGAGGGAGTGTAGCCCCCCAATTCAAATGGTAGTTCAAGCCCTTGTCGCGCATCGACTGAGCCACCGAACCATCCATCATCAGACGAAACGACTGCTTGATTTCCTTGACAACATCATGAATATCCATATCCTGAGCGAAGCGAATTTAATCTTTAATGTTTAATCTTTAATGTCACATCGTTCCGTACTCTTGTCCATAGCGTAGCATCTGGTGAACATAGCTTTCGGAGTAGTCGACCTGAATATCGCAGATTTCTCCCTTTTCGTCGAGAACGGGAATGAGTCGGGGATTAATGAAACCTTTGTATGGTGCCAGATTCAGTTTCTCGTAACGAGCCAAAACCTCTTGATGAAGTTCTGCATCGACCTTGATAGCATAGCGCTCTACCAACTGACGAGCAGCCTCATAGTCGCCCTCACTCTTAATGCGCTGAATTTCAGCCAACAAGCGTGCAAATAGTCCTTGCAGAGCCTCATAGTCATGAATGCTTACAAAGGTTTTTCCATCGCGTTTCTCTAACGTGATGACACCCCTACCCTGTTCATAGCACCAATGGGCTATCAAGGAACGATTACGCATGTGGGCTTCCTCTATCTGTCGACCAGGCTCAATACGAATCAGCTGGGTCATCAGTCCATTCATGATGTAGCTGTAATACTGCGACTTATACGCCTCCGCATCAGGTACAAGACCCAGGTCTATCAGCTTCTGATCAGCAATATAATAGAGTCCGAAGAGGTCGGCACGCGCCTCCTCGATGGTGTTTCCATACGCCTTCAACGCATCCGGATCAGTACCAGGCAACAGCTGTCCGCTGCCGTGTCCCAGACATTCATGCAGGTCAGTATGCAGGTCGTCGCACACATCACCATATTTATATATAAGGTCTAGCGTGGCTTGATCGACAACGAACTCCTCTTTAAAACCGCTACCATGAGCCGCCTTGTTGTAAGCATCAGTAATATTCGAAATGGTGATGCTCTTGGAACCGTGCTCGGCACGAATCCAATCAGCATTGGGCAGATTGATGCCAATAGCCGTCGAAGGATACTCGTCGCCACCCAACATCGCTGCACAGATAGCATTGGCAGTAACGCCCTTAACCTGTGGCTTACGGAAACGTGGGTCAACAGGCGAATGGTCTTCAAACCACTGGGCATTCTGGCTGATGGTCTGCGTACGCTTCGTAGCCTCCAAATCCTTATACTCCACGATACCTTCCCACGAGCCTTTCAGACCTAACGGGTCACCATATACCTCGATGAATCCGTTTACAAAGTCTATCCTACCCTCATGTTCACCTACCCACTCAATGCAGTAGTCGTTGAACACGCGCAGGTCGCCAGTCTTATAATAGTCAATCAGCAGTCCTATGACACGGGCCTGCTTCTCGTTTTCTGCCACCCCTTTAGCCTTCTCAAGCCAATAGACGATAGGACGGATGGCATTAGCATAACGTCCCTCTGCCGACCACGTCACCTCATGAATACCAGCATCGTCCTTGACCAGCGTCGAGTTGAGTCCGTATGAAACGGGCTGCTTGTCGTCTGCTGCAGCATCCTTCTTTTGCTGATAGTAGGTTTCAGCCTCCACTTGCGTCACTCCGTCATAGAAGTTACAAGCCGAGGTGACCACCAAGTCCTCTCCATCTGCCTTGTTGACACGCTTTGGCAGCACCGTTTTGTCAAAAATAACAGGGAAGAGTTCGTCCATCAACTGTGATACAGATTCATCACTCTTTAGCGGAAGCTTGCTGACCTCTATCTGGTTGACGACTTGCTCTAACCATTCCTGACTAAAGTCTGGTTCAAACTTATCGCAGCCATAGTGGTGATAGATACCGTTCGAAAACCAGAGGCGCTTCAGGTAGATTTCCATGGCCTTGAAATCTTCTGTCTCATGGTCAATGGTTGAATCTGTATAAACAGCCTCCAGCATTTTGCGGATACGGAGGTTATACTTGCCAAACTGGTCGAAAGTGATGTCACGACCATAGAGCGTAGCCTTCGACAGATAGTAAACCAGCTGTTTCTGACATAAAGACAATTGCTCAAATCCCTCTAATCGGTATCTGAGCAATTGTAAGTCTGCGAAGCGCTCTTCGACATAGTCGAAATGAACGCCCTCATCTTGATACATCATCATTCTTCCGACTTTTTCTTCGCTGACCTTTTCTTCTTGGGCTTTTTAACCTTCTCACTTGGATGCAGGTTCAAGAACTGAAGACGATAATCGCGCGGAGTCATGTTCATCAACTTGAAGAACGAGGCATAGAACGACTGGCGATTAGCAAAACCTACCATGTCGCTGACTTCCTCAATACGCAAGTTCTGATAACGACGATCTACCAAAATGGTCATCGCTTCCTCAATGCGGAACTTGTTGACGAACGAAGTGTAGTTCATGTGAAACCTTACATTCACCACTGCAGAGATGTAACGGGTGTTTGTTCCCAACTCTTCGGCAAGCTTTTTGGCTGAGTAATCTTTGTCCTTATACTTCTTCTGCATGACGATAATGTCCAGGATTCGCTCCTTCATTTCGTCCATCAACTTAGGGTTCACAAGAGTCCGATAGTGGGCCTCTTTCTCCTTTTTTTCTGTAATATTATACTTTGCCATACCCTAATTTGTTTTTACAATGCAAATGTACGAATTTTTTTCGACAAATGGACACTTCACCTAATTAAAAAAAGTTAATTACACATTTTTTTAGATATTGAAATTTGTGTAGAGAGTTTTTCTATTTGTTTCAAAAACGACTTTCTTTTACTCATTAAACATTAATAACATAAAAAATGCGCCGAAATCAGATTTTTTTGACTACATTTGCAGAAATTTTGTAGCAACTACATGTTTATAACAACTTAAATAACTATTTTTTAATTTATGAACGACAACAAAGTTATGAATCGTGCAGCGGATAACATCCGTATCCTTGCTGCTTCTATGGTTGAGAAAGCAAAGTCAGGTCACCCCGGTGGCGCCATGGGTGGTGCAGATTTTATCAACACTCTGTATTCAGAGTTCTTGGTTTATGATCCTGAGAATCCCGCTTGGGAGGGTCGCGACCGTTTCTTTCTGGATCCAGGTCACATGGCTCCAATGCTTTACAGCCAGCTTGCCCTCATTGGCAAGTATACACTTGAGGACCTGAAGAACCTGCGTCAGTGGGGTTCAGTAACACCAGGTCACCCCGAGCGCGAAATTGAGCGTGGCATCGAGAACACCTCTGGTCCTCTGGGTCAGGGTCACTGTTTCGCTGTAGGTGCTGCCATCGCCGCTAAGTTCCTGAAGGCTCGTCTGGGCAACGTGATGAACCAGACCATCTATGCATACATCTCTGACGGTGGTGTGCAGGAGGAGATTTCTCAGGGTGCTGGCCGTATTGCTGGTAACCTGGGTCTGGACAACCTCATCATGTTCTACGATGCCAACGACATCCAGCTGTCTACGAAGACTGAGGTTGTGACCTGCGAGGACACAGCTAAGAAGTACGAGGCTTGGGGCTGGTTTGTACAGAAGATCAACGGTAACGATGTCGATCAGATTCGCGAGGCTATCAAGAAGGCTCAGGCCGAGAAGGAGCGTCCAAGTCTGATTATCGGTCACTGTATCATGGGTAAGGGTGCCCGTAAGGCTGATAACAGCTCTTACGAGAGCAACTGTGCTACACACGGTGCTCCTCTTGGTGGCGACGCTTACATCAACACCATGAAGAACCTGGGTGCTGATCCTGAGAATCCATTCCAGATCTTCCCAGAGGTTCAGGAACTGTATGCAAAGCGTGCTGAGGAGCTGAAGAAGATTGTGGCTGAGCGCTATGCTGAGAAGGCTGAGTGGGCCAAGGGTCATCCCGTACAGGCCAAGCAACTGGAGGAGTGGTTCAGCGGCAAGGCTCCAAAGATTGACTGGAGCAAGGTTGAACAGAAGGCTGGCAGCGCTACTCGTAGTGCAAGTGCAGCTGTTCTGGGTCAGCTGGCTGAGCAGGTGCCCAACATGATTTGTGCTTCTGCCGACCTGAGCAACTCAGATAATACAAACGGTTTCCTGAAGAAGACCAAGGACATCGTTCGTGGTGACTTCAGCGGTGCTTTCTTCGAGGCTGGTGTGGCTGAGCTCACCATGGCTTGCTGCTGTATCGGTATGGCTCTGCACGGTGGTGTGATTCCCGCTTGCGGTACCTTCTTCGTATTCTCTGACTACATGAAGCCTGCCGTTCGTATGGCTGCCCTGATGGAGCTGCCCGTGAAGTTCATCTGGACGCACGATGCCTTCCGTGTTGGTGAGGATGGTCCTACCCACGAGCCTGTTGAGCAGGAGGCACAGATCCGTCTGATGGAGAAGCTGAAGAACCACCACGGCAAGAACTCTGTATTGGTAGTTCGTCCTGCCGATGCCGAAGAGACCACCGTTTGCTGGCGCATGGCTATGGAGAACATCGATACGCCTACCGCTCTCATCTTCTCTCGTCAGAACATCGAGATGCTGCCCGAGGGCAACGACTACAACCAGGCTACCAAGGGTGCTTACGTTGTTGCTGGCTCAGACGAGAACTACGACGTCATCCTGTTGGCTTCTGGTTCTGAGGTTTCTACCCTCGAGGCTGGTGCTAAGCTGCTCCGCGAGGACGGCGTGAAGGTACGCATTGTCAGCGTTCCTTCTGAGGGTCTGTTCCGCAGCCAGAGCAAGGAGTATCAGCAGAGTGTTCTGCCCGCAGGCAAGAAGAAGTTCGGTCTGACCGCTGGTCTGCCCGTGAACCTCGAAGGCCTGGTAGGTGCCGACGGTACTGTATGGGGTCTCGAGAGCTTTGGCTTCTCTGCTCCTTACAAGGTGCTCGACGAGAAGCTCGGCTTCACAGGCGAGAATGTGTACAAGCAGGTAAAGGCCTTGCTCGGTTAATTAATTTGGCACGGATTACACGGCTTTTATCAAAGACACGGCATGCTGCGCAGAAAAAAGCAGCGTCTCTCTAAATGAGAGCCGTGTTAATCCGTGCCTAATATATAATTACGACTATGGAAGTTAAGACAGTTGGCGTAGCTTGCGATCATGCAGGCTACCCATTAAAGAAGTTCGTGCTCCAGTACCTTGAAGAGAAGGGTTACCCCATCAAGGACTATGGTACATGGAGTGACGCCAGCGTTGATTATCCCGACTTTGGCCACGCATTGGCAGAGGGCATCGAGAGTGGTGAGGTTTATCCTGGCATTGCCATCTGTGGCAGTGGCGAGGGTATCAGCATCACGCTGAACAAGCACCAGCAGGTTCGTGCCGGACTGGCATGGATTCCTGAGATTGCCCACCTCATCCGTCAGCACAACGACGCCAACGTGCTCGTGATGCCAGGTCGTTTTATCGACAACAATATGGCCCGTAAGATTATGGACGAGTTCTTTACTGCTACCTTCGAAGGCGGACGCCATCAGAAGCGTGTAGACAAGATTCCTGTTCAGAAATAATAGTAATAAAAGAGAGGTGAGCCTCTAAAGTTCACCTCTCACATTATTAAAATTAGTGCCATTGATTTACTTTCTCCTTCTCCTCCTCATCATTCTCTTGTCGTTCATCACTCTCGTGAACGTCATCACCGTTAACTACCCCCTTCCGAAGCAAGTTAACCTGCGTCACGTCTACAAAATAGCCGTTGACAAACAAACCTTTCTTCTTGATTTCCTTCACATCCTTAGACGTCAACCTAACTCGATACGAGGTAGCGGCCTGACCAATCATCGTACATCCCCATTGGTTTTGCTCACTGGCATTTCCTTCAAGTGTCTGGTCCGTCGAATTATATACCGACTTGATCAGCCAATAACTGCGCTTAGGATCGCTCGTGTCTGTCGTAAAGATAAACTCGAGCTTATCTCCTTCTATAGCTGTAGAAAACTGTTCAGGCTTGATAATAAAGCCGTCTTGCCATTCACCAAATTTGCATTCTCCCTCCCAAATAGGTTTGGAATCCCACGTATTAGTGGCTGGCGAAAGCGTGACTTTTTTAACAACCAGCGTGGTGGGAAGAGCAGTCTGCAACACCACTTGGTCAACTTGTCGCATATCCAAGCCGTCAAAATAGCAGGTCAGTTTCTTAATACCTGGTTTGCCATAAGTACGCATCACCGTATTCAACATAATCTGCGTTTCTACTTTTGTGGTATCGGCAAATTCGAAGGTTACAGACTCATATTTTGTCCAGTCAACGGGTAGGTTGTGCTCCTTGACCAGACCTATCAGTCCACCATAGCGCACAGAGTTATACGTAATGCTGCCATCACTATGAGTCTCTAACTTCTCATGAACATTCCAGACAGCCTTGAATTTTGAGGTGATATTAAATTCATCATCCTCATGCAACCAGGGAAGTGTACATGATGAAGGTAATATAATAATGGTCATAACGAGCAGCAAAGTGCTCATCCGAATGAATAGCTTCTTCATAGTCTTTAGTTTAACGTCGCAAAGATAAGCATAATTTTTTAATCTCATACAACTTTAGCACTAAATTTACACATAAAGGCTATTTTTTCGTCTTTATACCTTATTTATATTATATATAGGGCTTACTTTTTGGCAGGAACAAAGGTCTCGTAGGTCTGATCATCGTAATAAAC
>Ga0256407_10003688_pt1 | contig 26800 bp, 21 predicted proteins | sample RumenRJG_04DNA_FD_193489 | JGI IMG/M metagenome (GOLD analysis project Ga0256407, IMG submission 193489) | Bovine rumen microbial communities from Lethbridge, Alberta, Canada - RJG_04 | ecosystem: Host-associated > Mammals > Digestive system > Stomach > Rumen | place: Canada: Alberta... | reverse complement strand
AGTGCGTCGATGTCTACAAATACCACATCTCGCCGCGCGTCTTTCTTCCATTCGTCCATGACAACACCCCCGCTCCTATTGTACCAGAAGCGAGGGCGTTTGGGTAGTTTTTTGACAGACTGAAAAGAGATGTACATTTCTGTACATCTCTTTTTTGCCGGGGTTTGCTGTGGAAAAGGTAAGGAGTAGATTGGAATCAGCCGAAGCCGAATAATCAAAGATTGCCGTAGTAGATCTGTGCCAGGCCGCCGTGGGAGGTCTCCCGGTACTTCTCGTCCATATCCCTTCCGGTGCGGTACATGGTGGCGACCACCTCGTCGAAGGATATCTTGTGGTTGGCGTACAGGAAGCGGGCGAGGTTCACGGAGCTGATGGCGCGCATCGCGGCCACGGCGTTGCGCTCGATGCAGGGGATCTGCACCAGGCCGTTGACCGGGTCGCAGGTCAGCCCCAGGTTGTGTTCCATGGCGATCTCAGCGGCGTACTCGATCTGCTCGATATTCAGGCCGTAGAGGGAGGCCAGGGCCGCCGCCGTCATGGAACAGGCAGAGCCGATCTCCGCCTGGCAGCCGCACTCGGCGCCGGAGATGCTTGCATTGGTGCGGATGACGTTGCCGATCATGCCGGCCACCGCCAACGCGTCCAGGATTTCCTCCTCCGGGAAGCCGCGGTCCTTGTGCATGTAGTACATGACCGAGGGGAGCACCCCGCAGCTGCCGCAGGTGGGCGCGGTGACGACGACGTTTTCGTCGGCGTTCTCCTCGCTGGTGGCGTAGGCATAGGCGGCGATGATGCGGTTCATGGTGACGTCCGCGCTCTCGTTGTAGCAGCGCTTTTCAAACAGGAGCTTTGCCTTGCGCGAGACGCCCAGGCCGCCGGGCAGGATGCCCTCGGTCTGCAGGCCTCTCTCGATGGCATTCTCCATGGCGTGCCACACCTTCCGGAGATATTCTCTGAGCGATGGATCCTCCATCCGGTAGATCATCTGAGGCAGGTTGATGCTCCGCACCCGGCAGACATTGAGGATCTCGGTGAAGTTCTTCTGGGGATAGACCTCGACGTCCTCGTCGGATTCCTCGCCCTCGATGCGGATGGAGCCGCCGCCGATGCTGAAGATGCGATTGCTGCCGATCAATTTCCCGTCCTTGAAGGCCTCAAAGAGCATCGTGTTGGGATGGGGCAGGTCCGTCTCCGTGGTGTTGAAGATGACCTCCGCGCCGGGCAGGCCGGCCAGCACCGCCTTTCCCGTGCCGTGGCCCACGCCGGTAAAGGCCAGGGAGCCGTACAGCGTCACCCGAAAGGCGTCCGCCTGCGGGTAGCGCGCACCGAAAACCTGGGCCGCGTGGTAAGGGCCGACGGTATGGGAGCTGGAGGGACCGTTGCCGATTTTGTATACGCTCTTGATACTTTTCATCTGTTATCCTCCTTCAGGGGAAGCACATTCTGTACAGAGCGAATGGGGATCTGTGCCCTGCAGCGGGGCAGATCAGGCCTTCTCGGCCTTCTTGCCGGTGATGGCGTTCATCAGCATGGCAATGGCGCCGTCGCCGGTGACGTTGCAGGCAGTGCCGAAGGAGTCCTGTGCGATGTACAGGGCGATCATCAGGGTCAGCATGTTCTGGTTGAAGCCCAGCATGGACTCAAGAATGCCCAGGGCAGCCATGACAGCGCCGCCGGGGACGCCGGGGGCTGCGACCATGGTCACGCCCAGCATCAGAATGAAGGGGAACATCTGCGCGAAGCTCACGTTCCAGCCGTTGAGCATCATGACCGCGATGGAGCAGCTGGTCAGGGTGATGGTGGAGCCGGAGAGGTGGATGGTGGCGCAGAGAGGAATGACGAAGTCAGCGATCTTGGAGGAGCAGCCGTTCTTCTTGGTGCACTCCAGGGTGACAGGGATGGTGGCCGCGGAGGACTGGGTGCCGATGGCGGTCATGTAGGCGGGGACCATGTTCTTGATCATGCCGAAGGGGTTCTTCTTGGAAGCGGAACCGGCCACCACATACTGGAACACGATGATGACGAGGTGCATGCAGATGATGATGGCGAAGACCTTGGCAAAAACAGACATGATCTCGGCGACAGTGCCGGCATAGGTCATGTTGGCGAAGATGCCGTAGATGTGGAAGGGCAGCAGGGGGATCAGGACATTGGCGACAACGCCCTCGACGATCTTCTGGAACTCATGGAAAACCTTGCGGAGGCTGTCAGCGTTGGTCACGGCGATGCCGATGCCCATGATGAAGGAGATGATCAGAGCGGTCATAACACCCATGAGCGGGGGCATTTCCACGGTGAACAGGCCGGAGAGCATGGTGTCCTCCGCGTTCTGGGCATTGTCCATGACGATGGAGCCGATCTTCAGGAAGCTGGGGAAGGTGACGGAGTCCACGATGTAGGCAAAGGTGCCGGAGATCAGGGTGGACAGGTAGGCAATGCCGGCGGTGATGGCCAGGGTCTTGCCTGCGCCGGAGCCCAGGTCAGCAATACCGGGGGCGACGAAGCCGATGATGATCAGGGGAATGCAGAAGCCGAGGAAGTTGCCGAAGATGCTGTTGAAGGTGGCGCCGATGCGGATGATGACAGGCAGGTTCGCCTTGCGGGCGATGGTGCCGATCACAAGACCAAGGACGATGGCGATGATCAGCTTGGGCAGCAGGCCCAGCTTTTTCTTCTGGCTAGTCATGATTGTTTTTCCCTTCCGGGTTTCTCAAAGCCGGAAGGTCCTCCTTTTCTCATTTTCTCATGCTAGTATTTTTATGTTCTCCCTCCCGGTCAACCAACCGGGAGGGCTTACATACGCTGGATGGGCTCAGTCGATGAGACGGTAGCCGTTCTGCGTCAGGTACTCGCGGATCTCGGCGATGTGGGCAGCGTTGCGGGTCTCCAGCGTCAGGGTGACCAGGCAGGAGTTGACCTCAGTCTTGGCGTCCTCGCGCTCGTGGGCGATGTCCAGGACGTTGGCGCCCTTGTCGGCCACGCAGCTGAGCAGTCTTGCCAGGTTGCCGGCCTTGTCCTGCAGCTTCATGGACAGCTGGCACATGCGGCCGGTCTTCTGCAGGCCCTTGGTGATGATGCGGGACAGGGTGGTGATGTCCACGTTGCCGCCGGACACCAGCGCTACGGTCTTGAGCGAGGTGTCGATCTTGTTGAACATGTAGGCAGCGACGGTGGTGGCGCCGGCGCCCTCGGCCACGGTCTTGGGGCCTTCCAGCAGGCCGACGATGGCGGCGGCGATCTCATCCTCGCTGACGGTGACGATGTCGTCGACGTACTTCTGGACGATCTCGAAGGTCAGGTCGCCCGGGGTCAGGACGTGGATGCCGTCGGCGATGGTGGCGCCGTCCTTGACGGTGGTGATCTCACCGTTGCGGCGGGAGACAAACATGGAGGGGACGGTGGCGGCCTGGACGCCGATGACCTTCACGTTGGGGCGCATGGACTTGACGGCCACGGCCACGCCGGAGATCAGTCCGCCGCCGCCGATGGGGACGACGATCTGCTCCACATCGGGAACCTGCTCCAGGATCTCCAGACCCAGGGTGCCCTGGCCGGCGATGACGTAGGGATCGTTGAAGGGGTGGGCGAAGGTGTAGCCCTTCTCCTTGGACAGGCGCTCGGCCTCGCGGGCGGCGTCGTCATACACACCGGGGACGAGCACGACCTCAGCGCCGTAAGCGCGGGTGGCCTCAACCTTCAGGATGGGGGCGCCGTCGGGCATGCAGATGACGGACTTGATGCCCAGTCTGGTGGCGGAGAGTGCCACGCCCTGGGCGTGGTTGCCGGCGGAGCAGGCGATCACACCGCGGGAAGCCTCTTCGGGAGAGAGGGAACGGATCTTGTTGAAAGCGCCGCGAATCTTAAAGGAGCCGGTTTTCTGCAGGTTCTCGGTCTTGATGTAAAGGTTGTTTCCGAGACGGGAAGAGGTCACCACAGGCGTAAGCTCCGTGATGCCCTTGAGCGCCTCTCTGGCCTCCTGGATCATTTCCAGGGTCACTTTGTTTTCCATGACAGATGCCCTCCATGTAAAAATTTTTTGTCGTGATCGTAAAAAAACACCATGAATTGTCATAAAAATGAATTGCCTTTTTGTAAGTTTTAATATATCATAGTTTTAGAATTAATCAAATTCATTGTTTGAATGGGATTGATTAATTATTTTCAAAAGACATCTGGAGGAAAGAAATGGAAATCCGGCAGCTGCTGACCTTCATTCGGGTGGTACAATTTCAGAGCTTTTCCAAGGCCGCGGACAGTCTGGGCTACAGTCAGTCCGCCGTCACCATTCAGATCAAGAATCTGGAGCAGGACCTCAACACACACCTCTTTGACCGCGTCGGAAAGCGCGTGACCCTCACCCCCGAGGGGGAGCGTTTCCTGCCCTACGCCTACAACATCATCAACGAGACCAACAACGCCAAGCGTGCCCTGACGGAGACGCGCGAGCTCACGGGCTCGCTGAAGATCGGCACGGTGGAGTCCCTGTGCTTCTCCAAGCTCCCGGCCATACTCAACGAGATGCGCCGGCTGCACCCCAAGGTGTCCATTCAGATCCGGGTAGGCTCCCCGGAGGCCGCCCTCTCCATGATGGAGCACAACGAGATCGACCTGGTCTACCTGCTGGACGACCCCCATTACAACATCAACTGGTACAAGGCCATGGAGATCCCGGAAGACATTGTCTTCGTCTGCTCCCCCATGTACGCGATCACCCGTCAGGTGGAGGTGCGGGTGTCCCAGCTGCTGAAATACCCCTTCATGCTCACCGAAAAAAATGCCAGCTACCACCGGAAGCTGGATCAGATCCTGGCCTCCAAGGACCTCAAGCTGCAACCCTTCCTCGAGATCGCCAGCACCGAGTTTCTGATCAAGATGCTCATCGACAGCGAGGAGGGGGTCTCCCTCCTGCCCTACTTCACCGTGGCCGAGCACATCCAGAGCGGGAAGCTGGCGCTGCTGGACGTGGCGGATCTGAAGATGAGCATGTTCCGGCAGATCTTCTACCACAAAGAAAAATGGGTCACGGGCGAGATGGAGGAGTTTATCCGCCTGGCCAGGGAGCTGTAAGGACGCTCAGACGCAAAAAACCTGCACGGTCACAGACCGTGCAGGTTTTTGTCTCTAACAGCTCTTTTTTACTTCTTGTTGCCCAGCAGACCGCGGATGATGGCGCTGGTGCCGGAGCGCATCACGGAGCTCAGCGCGTTCCTCGCGGCGCGCTTTGCGATGGTGGAGGCGCTGGTGGTCTTGCCGCCGGTGGCCGCGTTGACCAGATTGGTGGACAGGGCGCTTGCCACAGAGGATGCTGCGTTGGTGGCAGCCTGCTGCACGACCTTTTTCTTCTTGGCGGCTTCCGCGGCTGCAGCCTTCTCGGCGGCGAGGGCTTCCTTCTCGGCGGCCTTCTGGGCGGCAGCCTCTTCACGCAGGCGCTGTCTCTCAGCGGCGGCCTCCTCCTGGAGACGCTTCTTCTCGGCGGCGGCTTCCTCGCGGATGCGCTGCTTCTCAGCCTCGGCCTCGGCCTTCTTGCGGGCGGCCTCCTCGGCTGCCGCGGCGGCGGCCTCTTCGCGCTGTCTGGCCAGCTCCTCCGTAGCCTTGGTGAGGATCTCATAGGCGGACTCGCGGTCCACGCTTTCGCGGTACTTCAGGTCAAACGAGTCGGTCAGGACCAGCTTCTTGACCTCATCGGCATCGGCGGCGCCCATCAGGCTCTGGGGCGGAAGGATGTTGGCCCGCTCCACGATGCTGGGGATACCATCCTCATCCAGGAAGCTGACCAGGGCCTCGCCCACGCCCAGCTCCATGATGGCCTGCTCGGTGTTGAAGGCGGGGTTGACGCGGAAGGCCTTGGCCGCGGCGCGGACGGACTTCTGCTCGGCGGGGGTGTAGGCGCGCAGGGCGTGCTGCACCCGGTTGGACAGCTGTGCCAGCACGTCGTTGGGGATGTCGGAGGGGCTCTGGCTGATGAAGTAGACGCCGACCGCCTTGGAGCGGATCAGCTTGACCACCTGGACGATCTTCTGCACCAGGGCCTTGGGCATATCGGTGAAGAGCAGGTGGGCCTCATCAAAGAAGAAGATCATTCTGGGCTTGGCCAGATCGCCCACCTCGGGCAGGTTCTCGAACAGCTCCGTCAGCATCCAGAGCAGGAAGGTGGCGTAGACCGTGGGGGACTGAATCAGCTTCTGGCTGGAGAGGATGTTGATGACGCCCCGGCCGTTCTCGTCGGTGTGCATCCAGTCCATGATGTTCAGCTCCGGCTCGCCGAAGAACTGCTCGCCGCCCTCATTCTCGAAGGCGAGCAGCGCGCGCTGGATGGCGCCGATGCTGGCGGCGGAGACGTTGCCGTACTCCACGGTGAATTCCGCGCGGTTTTCACCCACGAACTGGAGCATGGCTCTCAGATCCTTCAGGTCCAGCAGCAGCAGGCCGTTGTCGTCGGCCACCTTGAAGACGATGTTCAATACGCCGGTCTGGATCTCGGTCAGGCCCAGCAGTCTTGCCAGCAGCACGGGGCCCATGGAGCTGACGGTGACGCGCACGGGATGGCCCACTTCCCCGAAGATATCCCAGAAGCGGGTGGGGTAGCCGTGGAAGGAGAAGCCGTCAATGCCGAAGCGCTCGATACGGCTCTGCATATCGGCGGTGTCCTTGCCGGGCTTGCACATGCCGGTGAGATCGCCCTTGATATCTGCCAGGAACACAGGTACGCCCATATCGGAAAAGGACTCCGCCATGACCTTCATGGTGACGGTCTTGCCGGTGCCGGTGGCGCCGGCGATGAGACCATGACGGTTCGCCATATTGGGCAGCAGGAAAAGACGCTTATCCGACTGGGCCATCCAGATTTTATTTTCTGTAAACATGGTTCTGTCCCCCTGTATGTTGTAGTTGTGACCTCATAATACCACAAGTTTCTGCGGGGTACAATATGAAAGTGGAGTTTTTGTGGGGACCTTTTTTCAAAAAAAGCTCTCATTTTTCTTACATTCCCGCCCGGCTGCCTGTTGAGTTTATTCGACGTTTATGTTAAAGTACTATAAAAGATTTGAAGTTTTCCCCCAGCGAAAAGAGGAGTCCTATGAAAGAGCGCGTCCGATCCGCGATCATCATGATCGCCATAACGCTGGCCTGTATGCCCCTGGCCCCCACCCGCGTGCTGTTCTTCGCGGTGGCGGGCGGGCTCTGCGCCTATGAGTACAGCAAAAATGTGGAGAAGCTGGAGGCCCGCTGCACCCTCTGGGTCATGATGGTGTATCTGGCGGTCCAGGCTGTGCTGAGCTATCTGCACGTGGGGCTCTTCGCCTACTCCGTCTGTTTTGTCTTCTGCCTGTATCTGGCCCTCTTCTCCGGCGTGCTGCACAAGGAGGTCTCCGGCCGGGGCGCACTGTACACCCTGGCGGGACTCACCTATCCCTGTGTGCTTTTCGGCATCCTGATGGTCATCTCTGTCAGCCGCATCTGGTGGCAGACTCTGGTTCTGGGCTGCGCCTCCTCCTGGATCTGCGACACCGCCGCCCTCTTCGGCGGCACCCGATTCGGCAAGCACAAGCTGGCTCCCCTGGTCTCCCCGAAGAAGACCTGGGAGGGCGCCATCTGCGGCTCCCTGTCCTCGCTGGTCACTGGCGTCATCTGCTGGGCGATCTTCCGGGCCGTCTCCCCCATCCCCTTCTGGGTGTGTATGCTGACCTCTTTCGTGGCCTCCACCATGGGACAGATCGGTGACCTGGCGGAATCCCTGCTCAAGCGCATGATCGGCGTCAAGGATTTCAGCAACCTGATCCCCGGCCACGGCGGCGTCTTCGACCGGGCGGACAGCCTGCTCTTCTCCATCCCCACGGTCTACCTCTGCTTCCTGCTGGCAAATGTCTAACTTTATATAGAATAGCAAACGCTCCGTGCTGTCTGCACGGAGCGTTTGCTATTCCTATGTTTTACGCGTCTTTTTTGAAGACCCACTTCTTCTGGATGAAATAGCTGATGACAAAGAGCACCAGCTCCAGCGCCACTTTCACCAGCGTGGCCAGTGTCGGCGCGTTGATCTTCAGGGCGTTTACCAGCGCCGTCAGACACACCACGGAGATGAAGGTCTGCGGCACGCAGAGGCAGTAATACTTTCCCAGAGCCTTCCAGTGGTTTTCGTTGTTGCGGAAGACGTAGCGGTCGTTCATGGTGAAGTTGAAGAGCGAGGAGATCACCCGCGCCGCGGTCTGCGCCACGGGAGAGGCCGCCGCGATCTTCCCCATCAGCAGGCTCGCCAGAGCCAGATACAGGCCGTTATCCAGCACCCAGGAGAGCACCGCGCTCACCGCGTAACGAAAACCGGAGCCCGTCACCAGAAAGCGGAGCATCACCTTGGAGATGCGCAGGGAGTCCTTCACCGCGTTGTAGTGGGAGCTGTAGTCGTCCGGGTCATAGACCGTGGCGATGGACTGCTCCAGAAAGCCGATGCCGAGGCGCTTCATGTACAGCAGCATGTTGGTCTCGTACTCGAAGCGCTCCCCCTCGATCTCACAGAAGGTCTTGAGATACTTTGCGGGGATGGCCCGCAGGCCGGTCTGGGTGTCGGAGAGGTGGATGCCAAAGAGCAGGCGGAAGAAGCGGGATGTGGTTTTATTCCCGGCCACGCTTCTCGGCGGCACGCCCGGAAGGCTGAAGTCCCGGCAGCCCAGCACCACCTGATCCGGGTGCTCCAGCATCCGGTCGCCGCAGGCGCGGATATCCTCCAGCAGGTGCTGGCCGTCGCCGTCGATGGTGATGACGCCCTCCAGTTCCGGGAAGCTCTCCCGCACGTAGCCAAAGGCGGTTTTCAGCGCGCGGCCCTTGCCGCGGTTGACCTCATGGGTCAGCACCGTGCAGCCGGGCTTTTCTGCGGCCTCGTCGAAGAAGTGCCGCCGCTCGGCACAGCTGCCGTCGTTGACGATGACGATGTGGGCAAAGCCCGCCTCGATCAGCCCGTCGACCACCTTTTCAAATTTCTTGTCCGGGTCCAGCGACGGCAGCACAATGGCCGTCCTGGTCCGGCAGTCTGAAAAATCCGCCATAAGCCCTTTTGGAAAACCTTTCTTTCGGCGATCAATAAAGCTCCAGCGATTCTGCCCAGAGCTGCTCGCCGTCGTCGTAGACCATCAGCTTGATGTTGTTGGTGTCGCTCAGCTCGCCCTTGCCGTAGTAGTAGGTGCCGGCCACAGAGCTGATGTCCACCACGGAGTAGCCGTCCACCAGCACGAGCACGGAGTTGACATCCACACTGTCCACATGGATGGAGGAGGTGTGGGCCCAGCCCAGACCGTCCAGCGCGTCCTCCATGCGCTTCTCCAGATCCTGGCCCTTCATCAGATAGGGGCGCAGCTCCGCCAGGTGAACACCGCTGTCCGGCACGCCGGAGATGTAGGTCAGATATGCCCTGGTGAAGGGGATGGCAAATTCCACACAGCGATCATAGAAATCTGCGGGCACAGGCGGGATAAACTGGCTGTCGCCGGCGTTCTCGTCGATGATGACGTTGTTGCCGTCCTGGTCGCGGATCTCGGGCACCGTCTCGCCGATCACATGGTCAAAGCGGTAGCGCACCTTGGTGGGCAGGTAGTCCCAGTATTTATAGTAGTCCTCGTAGACGTCGTAGTGGATGCCGGTCTCGGTGATATACTCCTCGCCCAGGCGTGTGCCGTTGATCCAGACCGAGTACTCGCTGGGCACCACGACCTCCACCGCACTGTAGAGCGTATCGAAATTGAAGCTCTCACCGGTGACCTTCCAGGGCTTGATGCGCCAGGGCAGCAGACTCCAGGGCTTCTGGGTGGTGTCGATCTTGCCGCGGTAGGTCTCGTCCTCCGTGAGGGTGACGGTGCCGATCTCGCCGCCGCTGCAGCGCAGACTATAGGTGATGCTGGTACCGTCGTTGCTGCCGCCCTTGCGCACGGCGGTGATGCCGGCGGAGAGCTTTTCCTGGACGAAGCTCTTGATCTCCTCGTCTGACTGGGTCTCATGCGGCATGGCGTCCACTGCCAGCTGGATGCCGTCGCTCCAGCGCTCCCGGTTGAGCGTTTCCAGATAGGCGTCCAGCGTGTGGGACGAACGGGACAGCTCATACTCCTCCGCGTAATCCCAGACCATCTTCAGGGCATACAGCGCAGCCAGCGCAATGAGAATCATATACGAAAACAGGAAGAAGGTATAGATCGCTCTCCCGCGCCTTCTCTTTTTGCCCATCTCTTTATCCTCTCTCCCCGCGCCCTCGCGGGGCGCTTTTGATCAGTACAGCTTCAGGTGAATCGCCCGGATATCGCCGTTTCTCGCCAGCACGATCACCCGCATATTGTTCTCTGTCTCCACCTCGCCGTGACCCATGGCGAAGGTGGTTGCGGTGGCGCTGATGTCGCAGAGGTAGAAGCCCTCGCCCAGGGCCAGCGCCCCGTTGAGCCGGGAGGAATCCACCGTAATGGACGAAGTGTGGGCCCAGCTCAGCCCGTCCATGGCGTCCTTCATGCGGTTGTCCAGATCGGAGTCCGGCATCAGATAGTCCGAGAGCTTCTGGTAACCGTAGGTGGGGTCGATGACGCCGGAAATATACTTGAGGTAGTTGACCGCGAAGCCGGCCGAGAACTCCGCCAGGCGCTCCAGTTCCTCGTCCGTGCAGGGCTGGATGAACTGGGAGTCGTCCAGATTCGGGTCGATGATGAAGATCTCCCCGTCCGCGTTGCGGATGATGGGGTTGACGCTGCCGATCACATTGTCGAAGCGGTAGCGCACCTTGGTGGGCATCTCCTCGTAGTAGCCGTAGTAGTCCTCCAGCACGTCGTAGGGGATGTTCTCCTCCGTGATGTACTCGGGCCCCAGCTTCACGCCGTTGAGCCACACGCTGTAGTCGTAGGGCACCTCCACCTCCACCGAGGAGTAGAGCCCCGTGAAGTCAAAGCTCTCACTCTCGATTTTCCAGGGCTGCAGACTCCAGGGGAGCAGCCGCCAGGGAAAGGCCGAAGTGTCCACGCCGACCTGGGCGCTCTCGTCGGGCACCAGGGTCACGGTGCCAAATTCGCTGCCCTTGCAGCGCAGGCTGTAGTTGATCCGGTCCTGGCTGCTGCCCTTGCGCACATAGCTGATGTTGCCGCTGCCCAGCAGATCCCGGACGCAGGCGGCCACCTCCTCGTCGCTCTGCACCTCATGGGGCATGGCGGCCACGGTCTGGGCGATCCCCTCGTCCCAGAGCTCCTGGCTGAGGTTTGCCACATAGCCGTCCATGGTGGCGGCGGGGCGGGAGCGCTCAAACTCCTCGGCGTACTCCCAGACCTTCATCAGGCTGAAAACCGCGCCGGCGATCAGCAGAAGCCCCCATATATACAGGGCAAGGCCGTAAAGCAGCCTCCCCCTGCGTCTTTTTTGTTTTGCCATAGGACGCCTCTTTGCTTACTTGAACAGCCAGGCGTCGGGCAGAGGCCGGGGCTGGCCGCCCTCGGCCGAGCAGCTGTTGACGTAGCGGTTGTCATAGTACATGACCGTGGAAGAGCCGCCGTCCATGTTGATGGCGTTGATGGCACCGTAGTCCAGCATCAGATCCATCATGTCCTGGTAGGTGGCGCCGATGGAATGCACCTGGCGGCCGTCGATGACCAGCATGATGATGGCGCCGTCGGCGCGCTGGCCGATGGCAGTCCTGGGGTTGACGCTGCTGCTGGGGGGCTCCACCGGCTCGCCGTTGGAGACCAGGATGGGGCCGAAGGACACCGCGTGGACAATGTCGTTTGCCACGCAGTCATCATAGGAGTAGAAGCCCACATGCAGGATGCCGTTGCGGTCCAGGCCCGCAAAGCCCTCGGTGGTATGGCTGTCCAGGCTGTAGGCCACGCCGTCGACAATAGTCAGGCCCTCCGGCTCGCCGCCGAGACCGCCGCCGCCGTCATCCTTGAAGCCGCCGGCGTTGATGCCGCCCAGGGCGCCGTACTTCTGCACCATCTGCTCCAGGGTCAGACCCACGCCGCCGTAGGAATCGGGTTTGCCCACGAAGACCCGGGTGGGATCCAGGATCACGATCATGTAGCCCTTGTAGCCGTTGCCCTTGACCTCCTGGAAGATGATGCCGTCGCCGTCCTCATCCACCAGACCGTAGGCGTCGGTGTGATCGGCGGACTTGTTCTCCTCCTTGGCGGCCACGGTGATCAGCTCCTTGTTGGTGGCCAGATCCGTCTCCGCCTCAGCGGTGCTGCGCTCCGCCGCCAGCTCATCCGCCGTCAGGAAGATCTGCGGGATAAAGCGGAAGCGCCGTGTCTCGTCCATGGTGCTGATAAACATACTGCGCAGCGCCGGCGAGGGTCCCTTTAAGATGACGTACTCCAGCCCCAGGCAGGCGCAGCCGACCACCAGCACCGTCACGATGATGAAGCCGGCCAGTCTGTCCCAGAATCGCATGGCCCGCTTATGTCTGAGCTTTTTGCGCAGGCGCTGGCGCTCCTTTTCTTTTTCTGCGGCGGCGAGCTCCTCGGGCGTGGGTTCCGCCCGGGTCACATCCAGCTCGTTCTGCGCTTCAAGTTTCTTGTTTTTTTTCTTCACAGCGACACCTTCGGTATATAGAGTGAGTGTTATTTACATAACATCCTGATAATCTAAGTTATTGTATCATAGACCTGTCCGCATGACAAGCGATATTTGCCGGAATTCACAAATCCCTCACAGGTATTTTGTCAATTCGCCAAATGCCGACAGCGGTGCGCACAAGTAGCATAGCCGCGTTTTCCGGCGGATGCAAGCGAAGAGAGTCGAGGGAAACGGATTCCCCCCGCGGCATGACGGGCACAGCCATTGGACTGCCCGGAAAGCAAAAAGTTCCCTGACGGCAAAAAGCGCCGCCTCCGAAGAGGCGGCGCTTCTGTTTCATTGTTTTCCGCTTGCGCGGCGAGTCAATTACTCGTTGATGCCGATAACAACACCGGAGCCGACGGTACGGCCGCCCTCACGGATAGCGAAGCGGAGGCCGTTCTCGATGGCGATGGGGGTGATCAGCTCGACGTCCATGTCGACGTTGTCGCCGGGCATGCACATCTCAACGCCCTCGGGCAGGGAGATGACGCCGGTCACGTCGGTGGTACGGAAGTAGAACTGGGGACGGTAGTTGTTGAAGAAGGGAGTGTGACGGCCGCCCTCTTCCTTGGACAGGACGTAAACCTGGCCCTTGAACTTGGTGTGGGGGTGAATGCTCTTGGGAGCAGCCAGAACCTGGCCACGCTCGACGGACTTCTTGTCGATGCCGCGGAGCAGGCAGCCCACGTTGTCGCCGGCCTCGGCGTACTCGAGGGTCTTGTGGAACATCTCGGTGCCGGTGACGGTGGTCTCGGTGGACTCGTCCTTCAGGCCAACGATCTCGACCTTGTCGCCGATCTTGACACGGCCGCGCTCAACACGACCGGTAACGACAGTGCCGCGGCCGGAGATGGTGAAGACGTCCTCGATGGGCATGAGGAAGGGCTGGTCGGCCTTGCGGTCGGGGGTGGGGATCCAGCTGTCAACAGCGTCCATGAGCTCCTTGATGCAAGCATACTCGGGAGCGTTGGGATCGGTGGACTCGGAAACCAGAGCGTTCAGAGCGGAACCACGGATGATGGGGGTGTCGTCGCCAGGGAAGCCGTAGAAGTCGAGCAGCTCGCGAACTTCCATCTCGACCAGCTCAAGCAGCTCCTCGTCGTCGACCTGGTCGCACTTGTTCAGGAAGACCAGAACGGAGGGCACGTTCACCTGACGGGCCAGCAGCAGGTGCTCGCGGGTCTGGGCCATGGGGCCGTCGGAAGCAGCGATAACCAGGATCGCGCCGTCCATCTGAGCAGCGCCGGTGATCATGTTCTTGATATAGTCAGCGTGGCCCGGGCAGTCAACGTGAGCGTAGTGACGTTTCTCGGTCTCGTACTCAACGTGAGCGGTGTTGATGGTGATGCCGCGCTCTCTCTCTTCGGGAGCCTTGTCGATGGAAGAGTAGTCGGTGTACTCAGCCTTGCCCTGCAGAGCCAGGTACTTGGTGATGGCAGCGGTCAGGGTGGTCTTGCCGTGGTCGATGTGGCCGATGGTGCCGATGTTGACATGGGGCTTGGTTCTGTTGTACATCTGTTTTGCCATTGAAATATCCTCCTAAAATAGAATGTTAAAAATACCTTTTACTTACCATATCCGAAGCCCGTGTGACGGTTCACAAGGGACTCCTGCAAATTCTTGGGCAGCTCGACGAAGTGGCTGGGCTCCATGCTGTAGGTGGCCCTGCCCTGGGTCTTGCTGCGGAGATCGGTGGCGTAGCCGAACATGGTGGACAGCGGGACGTTGCATTCCACAATCGCCGCGCCGCTCTGGATGTCCGAGCCTACGATCTGCCCGCGCCGGGCGTTGATGTCGCCCATCACGTCGCCCATGTATTCCTCGGGCGCGGTGACGACGACCTTCATGATCGGCTCCAGCAGCGTCGGACCCGCCTTGCTCATGGCCTCCTTGAAGGCCATGCTGCCGCAGATCTTGAACGCCAGCTCCGAGGAGTCCACCTCGTGGGCGGAGCCGTCCAGCAGAGTCGCTTTCACGTCCACCACCTGGTAGCCGGCAAGAACACCCGTGAGCATGGCGCCCTGGATGCCCTGGTCGACGCAGGGGATGAATTCCTTGGGGATCGCGCCGCCGGTGATCTTGTTGACGAACTCGTAGCCCTTGCCGGACTCGTTCGGCTCGATCATCAGCTTGACGTGCGCGAACTGGCCCTTGCCGCCGGTCTGGCGGGCATAGCGGGTGTCCACGGTCGCGGCCTTGGTAATGGTCTCCTTGTAGGAAACCTGGGGCTTGCCCACGTTGGCCTCCACCTTGAACTCACGCAGGAGCCGGTCCACAATGATCTCCAGATGCAGCTCGCCCATGCCGGCGATGATGGTCTGGCCCGTCTCCTCGTCCGTATAGGTCTTGAAGGTCGGGTCCTCCTCCGCCAGCTTCTGCAGGGCGATCGCCATCTTTTCCTGACCGGCCTTGGTCTTGGGCTCAATGGCCACGCGGATGACCGGATCGGGGAATTCCATGGACTCAAGGATAATGGGATTCTTTTCGTCACAGAGGGTGTCGCCGGTGGTGGTGTTCTTCAGGCCCACCGCAGCGGCGATGTCACCGGTGTAGATCATATCCAGATCTTCTCTGTGGTTGGCGTGCATCAGCAGGATGCGGCCGAGACGCTCGCGCACGCCCTTCGTGCTGTTCATGACCGTCTTGCCGGTCTCCAGCGTGCCGGAATAGACACGGAAGAAACTCAGCTTGCCCACATAGGGGTCGGACATGATCTTGAAGGCCAGCGCGGAGAAGGGGCCGTTGTCATCGGCGTGACGGACCTCTTTCTGCTCGGTCTTGGGATTGACGCCTTCGATGGCCGGAATGTCCAGCGGGGAGGGCATGTAATCCACAATAGCATCCAGCAGCTTCTGAACGCCTTTGTTTTTATAGGAAGTGCCGCAGGTGACGGGGACCATCTCCACCGCACAGGTGGCCTTCCGGATGGCCGCGCGGATCTTGTCCGCGGGGACCTCTTCGCCTTCGAGATACATTTCCATGATCTCTTCGTCGAAGTCGGAGACTGCCTCCAGCAGCTTATCGCGATACTGTTCGGCCAGGTCCTGCAGATCCTCCGGGATCGGTTCTGTCCGCATATCCTTGCCGAGGTCGTCGTAATAAACTCTGGCGTTCATATCCACCAGGTCGATAATACCTTTGAAGCTGTCCTCGCTGCCGATGGGGAGCTGAACAGGAACGGCATTGCATTTGAGCCGGTCATGCACCATTTTCAGGACGTGATAGAAGTCCGCGCCGGTGATGTCCATCTTGTTGACGTAAATCATCCGGGGTACATGGTAGTGGTCGGCCTGTCTCCAGACGGTTTCGGACTGGGGCTCAACGCCGCCCTTGGCGCACAGGACCGTCACGCAGCCGTCCAGCACTCGCAGGGAGCGCTCGACCTCGGCGGTGAAGTCCACGTGACCCGGGGTGTCGATGATGTTGATGCGGGTGTTCCGCCAGTGGCAGGTGGTGGCGGCGGAGGTGATGGTGATGCCGCGCTCCTGCTCCTGCTCCATCCAGTCCATGGTCGCAGTGCCCTCATGGGTCTCACCCAGCTTGTAGTTTACGCCGGTGTAGAAAAGAATCCGTTCGGTCGTGGTGGTCTTTCCCGCATCGATGTGAGCCATGATGCCGATATTTCTCGTTTTTTCAAGTGAATACTGTCTGGGCATGAATTTCTCCTGAGAGGATTACCATCTGAAGTGCGCGAAAGCCTTGTTGGCTTCGGCGTTCTTGTGCATATCCTCGCGCTTTTTCACGGAGTTGCCGAGGTTGTTGCAGGCGTCCATAATCTCGCCTGCCAGGCGCTCCTTCATGGTCTTCTCGCTGCGCTTGCGGCTGTAGTCGACCAGCCAGCGCAGAGCCAGGGTCTGCCGTCTTGCGGGACGAACTTCGATAGGCACCTGATAGGTGGCGCCGCCGACACGGCGGGCCTTGACCTCCAGTGCGGGCATGATGTTGTTCATGGCCTCGGTGAAGGCGTCAAGGGGCTCCTTGCCGGTCTTCTCCTTGATGATGTCAAAAGCGTCGTAAACGACCTTCTGCGCAACACCCTTCTTACCGTCGAGCATAACGCCGTTGATGAGCTTGGTCACCAGAACGCTGTTATACATGGGATCGGGCAAAATTTCTCTTTTGGGAACATTACCTCTTCTGGGCACGTTTCTTCCCTCCTTCATTAAAAAATTGAAATCACAGGTACTCGGATATCCGGGCGGATACCCGTAGCGCCCCGAGGTTTATCCAGATCTATATAGATAAACGACAGGGCAGAAATTGCCGCTGAAGTTGAGCTTACTTCTTCTTTGCAGCCTTGGGTCTCTTTGCACCGTACTTGGAACGGCCCTGCATACGGCCATTAACGCCCTGAGCATCGAGGGTACCACGGATGATGTGGTAACGGACACCAGGAAGGTCCTTGACACGGCCGCCGCGGATCATAACCACGGAGTGCTCCTGCAGGTTGTGGCCGATACCGGGGATGTAGGCGGTGACTTCGTAACCATTGGTCAGACGGACACGGGCGATTTTACGCAGAGCGGAGTTGGGCTTCTTCGGCGTGGAGGTACGGACTGCGGTGCAGACGCCTCTCTTCTGGGGGGAGCTCAGGTTGGTCTCCTTGTTCTTCAGGGTGTTCAGACCCTTCTGCATGGCGGGGGAAGTGGACTTGTAGGTGACCTTCTCTCTGCCTTTTCTCACCAGCTGGTTAAAAGTAGGCATTTTTTTCTCCTTTCTTTCTTAGTCGCGGGCCTGCGCACAAAGCACAGAAAAGCCAGGAAAAACCGGGGCTTTTTGTATACTTTCACCGGCGGCTTCTTCCACGCCCACGCATTTTAAGATGTTAGCATAATTCACAAAAATAGTCAAGAATTTTTGTTGATTCAAGAGAAAAAACTTTTTCTCCAATCCCCCGCCCCGCAAGGCTTTGCGGGCTGTGGAAAGCCCGCCGGTTTCCCGGCGGGCTTCAAGCTGTCGACCTATTGTCGGCAGCTTGAAGCAGCAAAAATGGGAACTTCGAAATCGTTCCCATTTTTGCATGGATTGTACGTGAAGGGGGACTCCCCGTCCCCGTTTCATTTAGTTAAGGATACCAGTTTACAGTCTAATCGATCTTGCCAACGAAACGGAAGATGATTTCGATTTCCTGCTGTCGGAAGCCGAAGTCGTCTTCCGTTGCTTCATGAACAATGATCTTCTCGATCAGGGTATTCAGAAGCTCTGCGGTCAGTTCCTTCGGGACGCCGATCTGCTTGATCAGCTCGACCCACTTTTGCGCGTCCTCAACGGTCTGTTTCCCGTCAGCCAGAGCTGCCTTGCAGGTTTCGATTTTCTGCTCCTGCTCTTCCTGCTCCTTCTGATACCTCTGAGAGAGCATGTTAAAGTTGCTTTCCGTGATGCGACCCGCGGCCCAATCCTCGTACATCCTGGCAAACATGTTGTCCAACTCGGCCTTGCGCTTCTCCGCCTTTTTCAGCTCTGCGGTCTGCTTCTTGGCCGCAGCGGCACGTTCCCTATCTCCAGACTGAAGTAAATCTTCCAGAAGTCTGTCTTCATCCTTTTCGGCACGGACGGCCCAGTGTTGGATTCGTTCCAGCACATAGGCGTAAAGCACATCATACCGGATATAGTGCCGGGTGCACTCGCCGCCTTTGTAACGATAAGCCCGATGTTTCCCACAGATGTAATAGGCGAAAGATCTGTTCCCGGAATCGTTCCGACTATAGCTCATCGTCCATCCGCAGTCAGCACACTTGAGTAATCCGGCGAAAATCTGCGTCGTCGCGTCCTTCTGCATCCTGCGTCGGGCGGCGATTTGATCCTGCACCTGAAAGAACAGTTCCTTGGAGATGATCGGCTCGTGCGTGTTTTCGACCCGTACCCACTCTTCCTTCGGATTCTGAACGATCTTCTTGTTCTTGTAGGATATGGTCGACTGCTTGTGATGGATCGTGTTGCCGATGTAGGTCTCGTCATTCAGGATGTTCTTTATCGCCGAGAGCGACCAGGAGTAGGCTTTATCCGGCGGAGCGTCCGCAAAGACATAATCGAATTTCCCCTGGCGTGTGAAGAGCCAATAGGCCGGAGTCGGAACCTTTTCGTCATACAGTACCCGGGCGATTTTGGCCGCGCCGCAGCCATGAGCGGCAAGGTCAAAGATCTTTTCGACGACCCAGCGGGTTTCCTCGTCGATCACGATCTTGTTTTTCGCGTCGGGGTCTTTTTTATATCCGAGCGGCGCATAGGTTGCTGTTCTTTCCCCGGCTGCGTGCTTGGCTTTCAATGCGGCCTTGACCTTTCTGCTGGTGTCCTTGGCAAACCACTCGTTGAACAGGTTCTTGAAGGGAACGAAATCGCTCAGGCCTTTTTCTGTATCCTCGTTCTCTGTGACGGCGATGTAGCGGATGTGCTTTTCCGGAAACATGAATTCAAGATAATAATCCATCATCACATGCTCACGGCCAAAGCGGGAAAGGTCTTTTGTGACAATGCAGTTGATCTTTCCGGCCTCTACATCGTCCATCATGCGTTTGAAGTCCGGACGCTCAAAATTGGTTCCGCTCCATCCGTCGTCTACATACTCGTCAACCACATGGAGATTGTTGTCGCTTGCGAACTGTCGGAGGATCGTTCTTTGCGTCTCTATGGAAACGCTGTCGCCGTATTTCTCATCATCACGGCTGAGTCTCATGTATAGTGCGGTATTGTACGGTTGCTTCAAATAAAAAGCCTCCTTCGTGTGAAACAACCCACGCTTGCAATACTTCCTGATGATATTATACAATAAGCGTGAGCAAGAATCCATTGGCAACTTTAACGATTTAAAGCGTTATTCTTTGGCTGCTTTTTTGCTTCGCGGATGATCAGCTCTTCCAGAAGCTCGCCCATCGTTTTTCCTTCTTCTGCAAAATGCTCCGTGATCTTGATCTTGGTATTCCCGCAGCAGTAGTATTCGACGCCGTCTTCATCTATGATGTAGATCGCGGTGTCCGCAAGTGTCGGCTCCCGATCACCGGGATCAATAAATTCTTCGGGCGTCGGCTCCTCCGGCTCATAGCAGGCGCACAGATCGATATCGTTTTTATCTTTTCTTTTCATGATGTACTCCTCTGATTAATAACTCGTTTGTATTTAGAATGCTGAAATCGAAGGGGGATGTAAAACCATATTCCTTCGTCAAAATCGCGTCTTGAACCCCGCATGATTGCTGCGTTTTTCATGGCCTAAAGCGTGACATTTGGGTTAAAGCTCCTGTTCGTCCCTCTTGCGTCCCTGCCCGATCTCCGGCTCTTGTTGCCGGAGCATTTTTTCGATGTTGGCCTTGACAGTCTGCAGTTCTTTTTCGCGTTTTTGGCTCGCACGGTACTCGGTGTACCCTGCGTTTTTCTGCGAAGTCAGATCTTCGATCTCATCCTGGATTCGCTTGGCGGCAGTGATGGTCTTGATTCCGTTTTCTTTGAAATACCGCATGGCCGCGTCATAGAGCATGAGCGCCGGACGGTTTTCCTCGTAAAACTCTTCCTGCTTTTTCTTCGGCAACTTCAGATACTCCGCGTGCAGATCTTTCGCGTCGCGGGCATTCAGGACATGCCGCTGCAATTCCTTTTTCGCATTCAGCTCCGCCTCGATCTTTTTCAGGTCGGTGCGGGCTGTTTTTGCTTTCTCATGCGATTCCGCAAGCGCGGCGTCGAGCGCGTCGAGATCGGTCAAGCCGTTTTCCTGCAAATATAAAAGCGTCTTTGACATCGTTTTCAGATTGAAGACCGTTCCCCAATGAATGTATCCCTCGCCCTTTCCTTCGGCACGCTTGGCTTCGAGATCAATCAGCTTTTCGATCTCCGATTTCTCAAACGGGACCTTTTGACGGGCAGACGGAATGACACGCGCAGCGTTTTTCTCCAATGCGGCGAGGATCGCTTCTTTGGAATAATCGTCGCCGAGCTTACGTGACGTGATCGGCTTTGTGCGCTCCGGCGTCAGATAGCTGAATCGTCCTCGGCTCTCTTTTACCGCGATGCCGTAATCCTCCAAAAGATAATCGAAGAAATCTTCCAGTGTTTTGGATTTCTTGAGCGCGGCACGGATCTGCTGGCGCAGGATCTGTTTATCCGTTTCAAACTTCGTCTGCTTCGGTTCTTCTCCGTTCGCGATCAGCTCGGCGTTTTCTTCGTCGAGCTTTTTCTGTCCATGCTTCTGTGCCCAATACTCGCGTTCGGTGATTCTGTTATTGCTGCCGTTGAGCAGATCAATCTGATACAGCCCTTCGCGCTGACACATTTCCATCACTTCCGCGCGGAAATAACGGAGAGCTGCGGATGTACATCGGTGCTTCATGCCGGGGAGCATATCGCAGTCCTTGTCCATGTACGGCATCCGAGGAACGCGCTCAATGCGCAGACTGTTGATGACGATATGCACATGGATGTTGCCGCTTTTGTTATGACCGTCCGGGTGTGTTGCGACCAAAGCCTGATGACCGGGGAAATGTGTTTTGCAAAACTCCAAGCCCAATTCATGCGCGCGATCCATCGTTAATCCATTATCTTCCGCATCACGGGGATCCAAGCTGATGATGTAATGATGCGTTTTGATGTCGCCGCGGGAGAGATTTTTGTTGTAGGCGAGATTCGTTTTCATGCAGGCAATCGCAAAATCTTCGTCGCCGCAGAGCACGGTGTCGATGCGGTAATCCTCGCGAGGAATAAGATGGCCGTACTCATCAAGAACCGGTTTGTTGCTGCTCTCGTTGTGCTGAAAGATCAAGTAACGCTCGGCGGCCCCGAGGTCCGAGTTTTTCGAGCTCAAATGTTTGATCGTTGCCAATGGCGCTTCCCACCTCCTGCAGGATTTCATATTTCCATTCCGCCAGATCGCCGAGCGCGCGGCGGATTTCTGATTCCAGAGATTGATCGGGATAACCGGAATTGAGCGCACGGGCGATCTGATTGAGATTGTTCCCGATGCGCTTTCCTTCGGTGATCAGTTCGTCGATTTTGGAGAGAAGCTCCTTGTTCACCGACGAGAATTTGATCACGGGATTGATGACAAGTTTGTCCAGAGAGGCGCGGATCATCTCTGATTGATTCATCCCATAGGCCTTGCATTTCAACAGGAAGAATTTATATTCATCATCGTCCAAGCGCGTTTTAATGACATGACTGCGCTTGGGCGTGTCGTACGGTCCTCGCATTTTTGAACACCTCCGTGTAAGAAAAAATGATCGTTTCTTTCGTTCTGCTGGGTTTGGGGAAGGCACTCCCCAACAAGTTCTGACCGCGGAAAAAATTCGGCTATCTCGAATTTTGGGCCACGGGTCGATACTTGCTCTGATATAGAAACCGTTACCCCACGTGCTATTTTTTCAGTTTTGCATTTCGGACGCGATTCATTTTTTGCAAAACTGATAAAAAAGAAGGCAGGCATCAAGCCAAAGATCACGCGCAACTTATCATGCTGCGTGATTCTTTTTTGGACTTGATACCTGCCCTTTGCTTCCACATTCACGGGTGGGAGGACGGCTCACTATGCCAAAGTATTCTATTTATGTAGCGACTCTGCCGCAAAGAGGAAGATTATAAAATGGAATGATCGGAAATTCTCTGTGCCGACACAGAACATATTTGCGTTTACACTTCGGACAGACGACTGCGAAATCTGCAGGTGTATTCTCCGAAACATATTCCAGTGGGATCAGTTCGGATTCGTTCTTTGCTTCTCGACTGACTGCAAACGCGATGTTCTTTGCCGTACAATTTGGATTCGGGCAATCGAAAGAAGGAAGTCGAAGCCGATCTTCTGCGATGGCGTTTTTCAATTTCGTTCTATGTCCTCCGCAATCAGTGCTTATGATACGAGCCTTTCACTACGCCCTGGATCTGCAACTCGTCCACGATGATGTCAGGATACATTTCCGTGTTCGGATTGCAGGAATGAAGAATAAACTTTTTATTCTTCTGATCGAAGCCGAGCTTTTTCAGATTGTTCTTTCCATCGAAGAGCGCGATGACAAGATCGCCCTCGTTGGCTGTCTGTTGCCGCTTCACAAAAACATAATCGCCGGGGAAGATGCCTGCGCCGATCATGCTCTCTCCCTTGGCAATCAGAGCAAAATAATCTCCCTTTTCTACCAGCGTCTCGGGCATGCGTATCGTCTCGATAAAACGCTGCTCCTCTTCCTGGCCCGGGCCGCAGGCGACAGTTCCCAGAACTGCAATGCCATGAATAGGTGAGACCTCGCTCATTTCTTTCGTACGAGCGCTGCGATATCCGTTGTAACTCAACTCGCCCTTTTCCTGCATGTCCACAAGATAGCGGTGAACAGTTGAAAGTGGAATGCCAGTACCCTCGACGATTTCTCTCACGCTGGGGACTTTATCGTGCTCGTAATAAAACGCATTGATGAAATCTGCGATGATCGGTTTCTTCGATTCGTCTTTCCTTCGCATACTGTTTCCTCCAAAGCAGAACGGGCCGTTTCTGTAACAAGAATATATCATTCGAAACAGTCTGTGTCAATATCTTTTTGAAATTATTTGTTTCTTTTTTTGTGGAGCACTGTTTTTTATTGCGCCTTACTAAGATTATGAATAATTGAGGAGCAATTATATTGTGGTTTTTTGAAGTTGAGATAAGTGGCGGCGTAGTCAAGGCCTTATATCTTGCTGCACAATAATGTAGCTGAGAATTCTTGCGTGTGATCGGTTATTATGGTAAAATCATGCGACAGTCGGAATACAACCTCATTCGTTGCCGCGATTGCAGTCGATTTTCGGAAAGGAGCATATATGGGTATCCTGTGTGCAATATTATCTCTGCCGATTTCTATTCTTCTGGTCAGATGGCTGATCAAAAAGAAAATGGAGAATCCTTTTGAGAAGGGAGACGTCCGCAGACTAATTATCGCCGGAATGCTTAGCATGGCAGTTGCTGCGGTCGTGACGTTGTTGATTACTTCTATCGTATCCGTCAGTTCTTCATTGATGAAGTCTCCGAAGCAGTGATAGCTGGGTATTTCGTAGTCCATTAAATACATGTACCGCAGATTCACCTTGCAACGGTCTTCCAGCTCACGCAACGATGCGTAGCCTGTGTCCATAAAGCTGAACAAGATCGTTTTCAGCATGTTGACCCGACAGTAGCTTGGCCGTCCATAGGACTTGTATCCCTCCGGTTTCAGATACTGTTCGATTCCGATCTCCTCCATGATCTCGTCAAATGCCAATACCGGATCGCAGATTTCTAAACTTTCTGCAAGAAACACTGGTAATCTTCCCTGCTTTGGACTATAATTCTTTCCGGTGCTGTTTTTCATGACACAAAAATTGTACCAAAAAAGGAGAACGCTTCCAAGTACCTTCGCTTGGAAGTGTCCTTCTTTTTTTTCAGGGACTTTTTTCACAGCCCCTTTGTTTTACGTATCGGTAAGATGAAAAGCATATGCCAGCAGAGCCCTGAGAGCTTTGTTTGCTGATCACTATGCGATCGCGTCGACGAGGGAAGCGATGTCGTCAGAGCCGAGGCCGTAGGTATCCCGAAGATCCCCCTGACCGCGGACTAGGATGCAATAGCTGAAGTTGTCAGAGGACCAGATTGCTTTCATCGCCCGACCCTCCTCGTTGCCAAAGCATCGGATTTGCCATCCACCTGCCTCGATCGTCCAATCATATGCATAGGCGGTATAATCGCCGGACACATCGGACGTGTCGTAGCTCACCTCATGATCCGGCCGGTTCACACCCTTCCGTACGGTAAGCTCCGCAGCGCCAACATAGCCGTTTGCCTCGGCAAGCAGATCCGTATAGCGGTAGAACTCCCAACCGATCGGGCCTCCGACTACTTCCGCTCCGGCTTCCGGAAGCTTGAAATAGCCGACGCCCGCTCCGTCCGCCGCAGCTTCCGCGCTGTCGGCCTCCGTCCAGGGATTTGGCATGGAGATGGAGCCGTCGCCCATGGCCGGGATCCATTCGAACACCATATCCTCCCCGGTTTCGGATTGATCCTCGTGCCAGGTAAAGGTTCCGTCGTCGTGGAAGGCGATGGTTCCGGTGCCGTCGTCATAAACGGACTCATCGCTCTTGATTTCGCCCTGCTCATCATAGACAAGCTCTGCTTTGCTGGCGCCGGAATAGCTGATGGCCAGCGTGTCAGTATCCAGCTTGCCGACGATGATCCAGCGAGTCTGCTCCCAGGCGCTGCTGCCCCACTCGATAGTGATAAACGCTTCATCAAAGCCCCAGCACTTTACCGTGGCATGCGCCCGGTCGCGCTGGTACTCCCCGACGAAATTCATCACAGGATTCTGCCAGTTCGGATCTTCCTCAAACACGGCAGTGTATTCCGCACTTTCGTCCAGCAGAAGCGTGATCTGTGGCTCGGTCGAATAGTCTTCTCCGTTCTTTGTCCATTTTACAAAGAGATTGCCCGCCTCCGGCTCGGCCAGGAAGGTATGGACAGCCGGTTCGGCCAGGCCGATATAGGCAGACTGGGCCGGGAACTCCGGATCGATCTCCGGCGCTTCCTCACCCTCGGCGTATGCGATATGGCCCCAGCCCTCAATGTTGACAGTGACAATGATCGTTGCCTCCGGCATATCCACCGGTGTGAAATAGTAGGTCTCGCCGCCCTCAACTTCGAGTTTGAGGCCGTCTTCGCCCTCTTCGGTAATGGTAACGTTGAAGGGATCCAAATTCTCATCCCAGCCGTTCAGGTTGCCGCGCAGGGCATTTCCTTCCTGATGGATGATCCAGCCGATCGCTTCACCGTCCAGCATCAGGGAGACAGCCCAGCCCTCATAGCCTTCCGTCTCGGAGAGGTTAACGATCAGATGATTGCCGCTCTCGTCTTCATAAGTGCCCTGCCGGGTCCATTCTATGATTTCCGGCTCCGCGGGTTTCGTTTCTCCGCAAGCTGCCAATGCAAAAAGTATGCAGACCGTCAAAATCAAGCAGATCAGCTTTTTCATGTTTCCTTCCTCCTGCTTCTTCTATACCGGCTTTGTTTCAGCTCGGTTTTTTCTGTTTTAATAGAATAGCATACAACAGGCACTAAATCTACTGGAATTAGGATATTTTTCATCTATCAAATTAGGATATTTTTCATCTATCCCCGGGACGGGCTGCGAGCCTGCCCGGAGTCCTCTGGCGGGAGGCAGAGAGATCATAACAATCCCGCAGGAGTTTGGGGCGCACACAATTGGTATGCGCGCCATAAACCCCTGCGGGCAGTTCTTTTCATGAGTTTTATGCCGCGTTCAGGATCTGCATGAACTCTTCCCCTGTGATGGTTTCGTGTTCGTACAGATAGGATGCCAGTTCATCCAGCTTGCCGCGATTGTCTTTCAGAATGGCCAGCGCTTTTTCATGTTGTTTTCGAACAAGCTCAACGACCTGTTCGTCAATTCTGCTTTGCGTTTCAGCGGAGCAGGCAAGAGAAGTATCCCCGCCCAGATACTGATTCGTGACGGTTTCCATGGCGACCATGTCAAAGTCCTCGCTCATTCCGTAGCGGGTGATCATGGCGCGGGCAAGCTTTGTAGCCTGCTCGATGTCGTTGGCGGCACCCGTGGTAATGGAACCGAACACCAATTCTTCTGCAGCCCGTCCGCCGGTGAAAGTTGCGATCTTATTCTCCAGCTCCTGCTTATTCATCAGATAGTGGTCGTTATTCTCCACCTGCAGCGTGTATCCCAAGGCACCGGAGGTGCGGGGGATGATGGTGATTTTCTGCACGGGAGCGGAGTTCGTCTGCTTCGCTGCAACCAGGGCGTGACCGATCTCATGGTAAGCGACAATCTTTTTCTCCTGATCCGTGAGAATCGCGTTCTTTTTCTGGTAGCCGGCAATGACCACTTCGATGCTCTCCTCCAGATCGGCCTGGGTGGCAAAGCCGCGCCCGTCACGAACTGCGCGCAAAGCGGCTTCGTTTACAATATTGGCAAGCTCTGCACCGGATGCACCGGAGGCCATACGCGCCACCTGCAGGAAGTCCACATCGTCGGCGACCTTGATCTTTTTCGCGTGCACCTTCAGGATGGCTTCCCGCCCTTTGAGGTCGGGCAGATCAACAGGAACACGCCGATCGAACCGACCGGGGCGCGTGAGGGCCGGATCAAGAGATTCGGGGCGGTTGGTCGCGGCGAGGATGATCACGCCATTGCTCCCGTCAAAGCCGTCCATCTCGGTAAGGAGCTGATTGAGGGTCTGTTCGCGCTCATCGTTGCCTCCGTACTGACCGCCGCTTCGCTTCTGGC
>Ga0256407_10003687_pt1 | contig 26805 bp, 19 predicted proteins | sample RumenRJG_04DNA_FD_193489 | JGI IMG/M metagenome (GOLD analysis project Ga0256407, IMG submission 193489) | Bovine rumen microbial communities from Lethbridge, Alberta, Canada - RJG_04 | ecosystem: Host-associated > Mammals > Digestive system > Stomach > Rumen | place: Canada: Alberta... | reverse complement strand
ATTCAGCTTAGCCCCAGCAAGAACGTAGTAGGCAATCTGCGGAACAAGCCGCCCCGTGTTTATCGAATTGGCGCTCGAGAGAGTGATGCCGTGCGCGGCGGCCTCGGCGCGGATCGCGGGGTCGGCGAAGATGCGCTTCACCGCCGCCTGCGCGTCGTCGAAGTTGCCGCGGATGCCGACGGCGTGGACGTTCGCCGCGGCGGGAGGAGGCATCTGGAGACGCTGGATGCGCGAAGTTCCCGTCGCAGGATAAAAGACGATGATCTCGGTGCCGTCAACGCCGGCGAAGCCCTGCATCGCGGCGGAGCCAGTGTCGCCGCTCGTCGCCGTAAGGACGAGGACGCGACGGCCGCCAGCGGCATGGCGCATGAAGACGGGGAGCATCGAAAGCGCGACGTCCTTGAAAGCGCCGGTCTTGCCGTGGAAAAGCTCGAGCATGTGGAGCCCATCCTTCTCGACGAGAGGAACAGGGTCTTCGGCCGGGAAGCGAGAGGAGAGGCGGTCGATTGCAGACTTGCGGACCTCTTCAGGGAAATCGCCGAAAAGGCGAGACAAAACAAAATCCTCTGCCTTGCCCAAGGTCGTCAGATTAGGGTCATTTAGAGTCACATCACTACCTAACCCTATAACCGGCACATAGAGACCGCCATCGGGCGCAAGGCCCTGAAAAACTGTTTCAGGCGCCGTCGCCTCAATTCCCTTTCTTGTAGAAACATATTTCATTTCCCAACTCCTTACTACTGACCCCTCGGCACTCGCTCCGCTCGGCTCGGTCGCTTCCCCAAGGGTCGCGCCCACCCGCAAGGGGCGGTTACGACCCCTGACTCCTGACCCCTAATCCCTATCTCCAACTCCAACTCTGAACTCCAACTACTGACTCCTAACTACTGACCCCTGACCCCTAACCCCTGACCCCTAATTGAACATAAACTCCACGACATCCCCGTCCTGCATCTCGTACTCCTTGCCCTCGGGTCGAAGCGCACCCGCTTCGCGCGCACCCTTCTCGCCGCCGTACTTGATATAGTCGTCAAACGAAACAACCTGGGCCCTGATGAAGCCCTTTTCAAAATCGGTGTGAATGACGCCGGCGCATTTCGGCGCCTTCCAGCCACGGCGGAAAGTCCACGCGCGGACTTCCTTCGGACCTGCAGTGAGGAAACTCGCCAAGCCCAGCGTATGATATGCAAGCTTGATCGTACGGTCAAGCGACGACTCCGTGAGCCCGTAGCTTTCGAGGAACTCCTTCGCCTCGGCGTCGGAAAGCCCCGCGAGATCGGCCTCCATCTGGGCGCACACGACTACGCACTCCGCGCCCTCCTTCGCGGCATATGCCTTAAGCGCGTCCACATGTGCATTGCCTTCGCCCGTCACGTTGTCGTCGGCGACGTTCGCGCAGTAGATGACCTTCTTGTCGGTGAGGAAATGGAGTTCCTTCAGGACGTCGAGAATCGCGTCGCCTTCCTTCCTCGGGAACGAGCGGACGGATTTCCCCTCCTCGAGATGCTTCAAAAGCGCCGCGCAGGCCTCGGCCTCCGGGCGCATCGCGGGCTTCGCCTGCGCCTCCTTCTTGATGCGGTCGTAGCGCTTCTGCAGCTGCTCCATGTCGGCAAGGACAAGCTCAGTCTCAATCACCTCGGCGTCGCCCACGGGGTCGATCGGCGCCGACTTGTTGCCGCCTTCCTGGACATGGATGATGTCGTCGTTCTCGAAGCACCTGACGACGTGCAGTATCGCGTCGCACTCGCGGATGTTCGCGAGGAACTTGTTGCCAAGCCCCTCGCCCTTGGACGCACCCTTGACGAGACCGGCGATGTCGGTGAACTCGACCGTCGCGCGGATTATCTGCTGCGGGCTTACGATCTTCGCAAGCGCCTCAAGTCGCAGGTCTGCAACTTCGACAATGGCGGAGTTGGGCTCAATCGTGCAGAACGGGTAGTTCTCGGCCGCCGCCTGCTGCTTCTTGGTAAGCGCGTTGAACAATGTGGACTTGCCGACGTTTGGAAGACCTACAATACCAACTGAAAGACTCATTTTACAGGTTGAAAAGTTGAAGGGTTGAAAAGTTGAAGGGTTGAAAGGTTTTAATTATTCATTATTCTCCCCCTTGTATTCCCAATCGGGATACATGGACTTTAGGACTGCGCGGTAGTACTCCGCGTCCACTGTGCGCCCCTCCTTCAGGGCGGCGACAAAGAGCTTTTCAATCGGGGCTACGATGCGAGCGCGCGAGGCTTCCGCTAGAAGGCCGTCCGCCTGCGCCCTTATGCGGTTAGCCTTGGCCAGCGCACGCGTCTCCTTCGAAAGCGCCGGATCGTTCTCGGGTAGCTTTGGCTCCTTCTTGCGCGGGCGAGCCCTGCCGTTCTCGTCGATCTCCGTGTCCTCGTCGGGAAGCCACGAGAGGTCCGCTATCGTCTTCTCGGGCCTCAGCGCGCGCTCGCGCTCGTCAAGCTCCTTCTGGTAGTCCAAAAGCTCAGCGTTCAGCGCCTCATAGCGCTGCCGTTCCTCGGCAAGTTCGGCCATCGAGACCTTTAGCTTCAGCGTCTCGGCCTCACGTATCGCCCTTGTCGCCTCGGCGCGAGCAAGCTCGTCGGCCGCCGCCTGCGCCTTCGCCCGTTCTGCATCGGCGTTCTCCTTGGCGGTCTTCAGTTCCGCGTCCTTTGCCGCCTTGAGGTCTGCCGCCTTCTTCGCCTCGGCCTCGGCCGTCGCACGTTCGTCGGCGGCAATCGCCTTCTTCTCCGCGAGGTTCTCGTTCTCAAGCTTTAGTTTCTCGTTCTCCGCCTCCGCCGCTGCAAGGGCGGTCGCTGCGCTCTTCTCCTTTGCCTCGGCCTCGCGCGCGTTCGCCGCGGCAGTTGCGCGCTCGAGCTCGGCCTCGCGCGCACGCTTCGACGCAATCGTCTCCTCGCTCGCGGCCTTGTCGGCCGCCGCACGCGCGGCGTCGGCGCGCTGCATGGAGATCACGACACCAGAGATGCCCGCCGCGATGACGGCGACGCATACCGCGACTATGGCCACGATCTTCGCATTCATGACAGATCACCTTTCACTTCTGTTTCCGTTCCGTCCGGCGACACACGCACGATCTTTCCGCCGCGCATGACGGTGACCGTGAGCCCCGCCGCAAATGCACGCGCAATGGCATCGTGACTTGCCACAGCCGCAGGCTCCGACAGAGCGGGATTGGGCTGCATGTTAAATCTGCCGCCGGGAACAGTTATCTTCTTTGCGGCATCTGCTATTGGCGCAAACCACTTGGGGAATCCGCCATTCGCTTCGTCCGACGACATCAACCCGGTTTCCTCGTCCCATTCGGCGAAGAACCGCATCGTCTCGCCGCTGTTGTCGAAGAAGTACGCTCTGGAGAGGTGTGGCAGTGCTGCTGCGGCGTTCGCCACGGAAAGCGGAAACCTCGACGCGATCTTATCCGGCGGCACGGAGTGTCCGCCGAGCGCCGTGCGATTCTCGACGCGGGCAGCATTGATGACCGCACTCTCGGTCGCGACAAAATAGAGATACGTCCGAAACCCGTTCTTCCGCGCCTCGCGCAGCGCGTCGACCTTGGACACATGGGAGAACACAGACTCCTGCGAGAAGCTTGACTTCAGGAGAATGTGCATTGACTGGAGAAAAGAAGCGACAAGGGCGACGGTGTATGAATTGACGGCATCTGGAGCGAAGCGGATCAAGTCCGATTCAAGCGTTATCGAACCGTCGCGGAAAAGCGACTTGACATCTTCGGGATATGACGTTGTTTCGGCATAGCTGCGCAGGATGCCATCCAAAAGAGACATGTGAGGCGCATACGCGCCGGTACGCGAGACCTCCGCGAATATGTCGTCGGCGTTTATGACGTCGTAGAAGTTCACGGCATAGTCAGCGGCAAGGCGGCGCATCAGCGTCGTCTTGCCGGAGCCGTTCGGCCCCGCGACCATCCTAAGCCGAGGCGTCATTTGGTCGTGGACTCCTCCTCTTTTGATTCTTCTGCCATAGGTTCGGCCTTCGTCTCTTCCTTTGCCGCTTCGGCAGCAGGCTCCGCTTCGGGCTCCGCCTTCGCCGCCTCTTCCGGCTCGGCAGGTGCCTCCTTCGCCGCCTTCTCGGCCTTGAGCTTCGCGTTCTCGTTCTCGGCCTGCGCGGCCTCGTCGGCGGCCTTGATCTCCGCCTCAGCCTCGGCGAGCTTACTCGAGCGGACCTCGGCCGCCAGATCGGATAGCATCGTCTGGTCGTCGTCGTCGCGCGACTTCATCTTCTCCTTCAGCGCCTTTAGCTCATCCTTCTTCCCCTCTTTGTCAAGCTCGTCCTTGTGCATCTCGAGCCAGTGATTGCGCTCTTCTTTGCTCATCTGCTCAAGCGCCTTGGCGCGCTTGACCTTCTCGTCCTCTATGGCGAGCTTGGTCTTGCGTTCCTCGTCCTGGTTCTTCCACTCGTCCTTGAGCTTGCGCATCTGCTCCTTCCTCGAGACGGGGTCGGCGATGGGCGACGCGGACCAGCCGTGGTCGTCCCAAGGACGCGTGTCGCTGAGCGCCTTCTTGCGGCGGAGCGCCTCGGCCTGCGCGGCCTCGCCCTCTTCAAGCACATACGGAGTCATGAACACGAGAAGCTCCTTGCGGTTCTCGGACTGCGAAACCGTGCCAAACAGCCACTTGCCTATCCACGGAATGTCCTTCAATATCGGGATGCCGGTCTCTTCTTCCTGGGTAAACGTCTCGGTAAGTCCGCCCAAGACGACCGTCTGCATGTTCTCAAGCAGTATGTCGGCCGACATCTTGCGCGTAAGGGCCGTGTCGATGTTCTCCTTGCCGGTGCCGCCGTTGGAACCGCTGACCAGCACCGTCTGCCCCGCGCCGAGCTGCGAGTATTCCTCCTCAATCTCAAGCATGACAGTCCCGTTCGGGTTGATCTTCGGCGTTACCTTGATCTTGATGCCGATGTCCTTGTCGGAGTAGTTGTACGTGACAGTCGGGTTGCTGCTGCCGTAGCCGGAAGTCGACGTCGAGCCGCTGTAGAACTTGCGGGACTCCGTCGCCTCGATCGTCGCCTCCTTGTTGTCGACCGTCATCACGATCGGCGAGGCGATGTACTTCGCGTGATTGTCCGTCTTCGACGCCTGGATTATGGCAGCGAGGTTGAGCTTGTCGGACTTCAGAATGTAGTTGATGCCGCTCCCGATTGGGGTTGCGCCACCAAAGTATGCCGAGGTGGCATTGCTGCTGACGTTCATGACGGTGCTAAGGAGCGCAGACGAAGCCGTGCTGCCGCCACCGCCGCCGAGCCCAAAATTTCCGTTGTTGACAAGACCGTCGCGCGCAACCTTGGAAACCGTCGGAAAGAACGTGCTGGCAGTGTCCTCGATGATCGTCGTAATCGTACTTTCGCTGCCATCTGCACTAGTGCTCGTTCTCGTCGACGAAGACGACTTCTCGTAGCCCTCTGCAACGAGGTTGCCCAAAATTGACGTCGACGATCCAGTTTCTTCGCCGTCAACTGTCGTCGTAGTCTTTCGCTGCATGTAGTATAGCGGCTGGCCCATGCTGTTCTTCCGCTGCTCCGATTTTCGCCCACGTCCGCGCATGACCCAGTCCACGCCCGTCTGGAGCTCGTCGCCAAGCGTGACCTCGATGATGACCGTCTCGATGAGAACCTGGCTGAGCTTCACGTCCATCGCCTCGATGATGCTTTCGACGACGGGGACAAGGTCCTTGTTCGTCATTACGACAAGCCCGTTGATCCTCTTGTCGGCGAGGACAGTCGTATTCTCCTTGGAAAGCTCGCCAGCCTTCGCCTCGCCAGTGCGCTGGTTGGCGCTCTTCCGCGTCGCGGTCGCCGCTGCCGCACCTGTCGGAGAGGAGACGCGGGTCGTGCCGCCCTGCCCCTTTGCGGCGGCGTTCTGGTTGCTCTTGGAATTACTCTTCGACGACGGCGCGTTGCCGATGAGGTCGTTGATCATGTCCGAGACTTCCTCTGCCTCGGCGTACTTGAGACGATAGACCTTGACTACCGTGTCGGGCGTAGTCTCGACGTCTAGCTGCTTGATCACCTTTTCGAAAAAGTCGTAGTTCGACTTGGACGTTATTATCACAAGCTTGTTCGAGCGCTCGTCGGCGAGGATGAGCACCTTGCCGCGGATCATCCCGCGGTCAGCGTCGGACATCGCCGTCACAGTCGACTCCAAGGGCTTCGGCGCCTCTGGCTGATTGCGGTTGGCACCGAGGAGCCGTGGGCCGCCGATCGACGCCGGGCGGGTGAAGCCATTCTGCGAACCGGCATTGTTCTGCACGGCCTTGCCGTTCTTCTCCTGCTCCTTCTGCGACTCCTGTACGATCTGTTCGAGCGCCTGCTTGATGTCGCTCGCGGAAGCATTCTCGACCTGGTAGACGAACACCTGTTCAAGGACTGGAGAGGAGATGTCCATCGCCCTCGCGATCTCGTCCATGCGCTTGATGTTCTGCCACGTGTCGGTCACGAGTATCGAGTTCGTACGCTCGAAGACATTGAGGATGCCGGTATCCGACTTGAAGTTCTCGAGCGCCTTCTGCGCCTCGCCGGTCGCGATTGACTTGAACGATATCATCACGGAAATCACCCTGCCGTCCTTTGCATTCTCGGGAACGTCGGTGATGTCCATGTAGAGCGGGATGCCCTCCTTGCGGGCCTTGCCGCGCGGAACGGCGCGGATGAACTTCTCGCCGTAAGGCTCCAAGTGGATGCCGTTCATCTCGAGCACGACCTCGATTGCCTCAAGGTACTCCTCCTTGGAGAGCTTCTGCCCCTCGCGCGACTTGAGGGTGATCGTCGCGTTCGGAACGGCGGGGTCCTTCAGGATCGTCTTCCCAACCTGCTCACCGTACGTCTGGAAGACGATGTCGACGGGCGTGGCGTCCCAGTTGAGCGCTGGTGCCTCCTTGGGCTCGGCGTCCTGTGCGGACGCCATTGCCGAGACGAGCAGCGCGATGCTGCAGACAAGCGTTTTTTTCATAAGATCAGTCCTCCCTCATATAGGCGCAGGTCAGCGTAAACGACCCTTTCATGTAGCCCTTCTTCGAACTTGGCTTGAAATTGAGGTATCCGACGTCAAACATCCCCTCGGATGTGTTCTCGAGCTCGTGCATGAACTTTACGAGCGATTCGAGCGCGCCCTCCCAGTTCCTCACCTCGATCTGGAGCTCAAGGACGTCGCCCTTCTCGATCTCCTTGCCGGGCTGGCGCTGGGAAATGGAGATGTGATGCTTCTCTGCGAGTTCGTCGAGCTTCTGGAGCCATGTAGTATCCGTCGCCTTGCCGAACGCGAAAGTCGGCATCTGCGCCTTCTCCTCCTCGTAGGCGTCGTTCCACTTCTGGCGCTCGCCGATGAGCTTGCGCTCGGACTCGTACGTCTTCTTGGCCCCGGCATACACTTTCGCAGCCCGCTTCCACGCGTCCTGCTGGCTCACGAACCACAAGACCACCGCCATCGCGTAGAGCGCAAGCACCACGACGGCCGCAACAACCGCCTTTTCGCGAAGGGACTTGTTGTTCATTCTTGCTCCTCCCCCTCGAAACGGCAGTCGATGTCAAAGCGTTGACGGCCGCCCTTGCCTGCGGACGGGCCCTGCAAGTCGACCTGCGCGAAAAGGCCGCAGTCGACGAGCGCGTCCTTGAACTGGTAGACGAGCGCGGTGGAATCGGCCTCGCCAGAGAACTTCACGCCACCCGAACGTTCGCCGTCCTCGCGCCTGAAGTTCCAGGAATTTAGCTCGATGCAGGACGAGTCGGCCCCGTCGGGAAGCGGCAGGAGGTCGGAGACCATCTTCATCGTCTCCAAGGCACCACGCGCGTGGTCGGAATACTTGCGAACAAGGTCTACCTTCTCCTTCATCGCGAGAACGGACTTGTACTGGCGCGAGTGCTCCCTGCAAAGGCTCTTCTGCCGGTCTGTCAGGAGACCGAACACCACGGGCACGCCGAAAAGGATCAACATGACAAACGCCCAGATTCCGCCGGCGATCGCGAGGAACTTCTTGAGCTTCGCCTTAAAGCGCGTCTCATCGAGCACCTCGCGCCAGCTCTCTGGCAGCGCGTCAAGGGAAGACGGCTCGCCAGAGCGTTCCTCTACGCCCTTGAGCGCAAGCGCGATGCGGTCTTCGCCCGCCTCTATGCGGCGCACTGGGGCGAACGGCTCAAGACTCGACGCGTCTACATCGCCCGATACGACGATCTCGGAAAGCGGCTTCGCGCCACCGAAGTCCTCGGCCTCGAGAAGCGAAAGCATCACTTCGCGCCGCAAGTCGCCCTCGGACGTGATCGCGCGCACTGCGGACGGCTGGTCGTCGTCGAGCACGAAAAGCGAAAGGCAGTCGGCACTCCTCAGAAGGACAAGGCGACGAACCCCGGTGCGCCCGTCGGAAAGCTGCGACCAAAGCCCGCGCAATTCGCCAAGCGAGAGGATGTCGACACGGGTAACGTTGATTTTAGCGGCATCGAGAGCATCCGCAATGTCGTCTGCGGCTCCCTCGGGGAGCGCCGCTGCGAGAACTACGCGTCCCTTTTCCGTTTCGCGAACAGTCTCGCAAGACACGGTAAGCGGTTCGTCGGGGAACGGCGAGACGGCGGCAAGGATCCCAGACGCCGTCTCCACGGCGTCCGCCTCTTCGGGAACCCTCACCATCTTGACGACGAGACGCGACAAAGGCAAGGCCAGCACCGCTTCGCCAGGAACTATTTCCGAGCCAAGCGAGCGCAATTCGCCGCCCTCAAAGGCGACGACCTGTATACTTTCGGCCATTTGAACAAATTATATCAAAAACTGGGTATTTTGGGAACGACCTCAAGCAAATGTTTAGTATATTCGCTCTTTGGGTTCGCAAAGACCTCTTCAGAGGTTCCAGCATCGACAAAAAGCCCCTTCTCCATAACGCATACGTTGTCGCACACATTCTTGACGACGGCGAGGTCGTGCGCCACGAGGAGAATCGAAAGTCCAAGGTCGCGGCGAAGGTCCCTGAGGAGATTCAGGACTCGCGCCTGCACCGACACGTCAAGCGCCGAAACCGGCTCGTCGGCAATCAGCACCTTCGGCTGGCACGCGAGCGCGCGCGCGACTGAGACACGCTGGCACTGACCGCCGGAAAGCTCGCGCGGATACTGGTCGAGAACGGCCTTCGAGAGCCCTACGAGGGTGACAAGCCCGCCGGCATCCGTCGCGCCCTTCAAGTCGATTGCGCCGCCCTTCGCCTTGCGCGTCGCATGGTGAAGGGTCTCGTCGAGCATCTGGCGCACGGTCATGCGCGGATTGAGCGAGCCGACGGCGTCCTGGAAAATCATCTGGAGGCCGACTCCGGGCGCGATAGTGATCTTGCCCGCCGAGGGGCTTTCGAGCCCCACGAGCGTCTTCGCGATAGTCGACTTCCCTGAGCCCGACTCGCCGACGATTCCGAGCATCTCGCCCTCGCCAAGCGAGAACGAAACGCCCTTTACGGCCTCGAACGAGCCGTACTTCACGTGCAGGTCTACGACTTCAAGCAGTTTGTTCATTTCAGCAGCCTCCGGCAGTTTGCGTCAAGTTCGCGGCGACGCCTCTCCGCCGATTCGCAGGCGGCGGCGATGCGCGAGCGGTAGAGATCGTGGTCAAGCCCCAGGCAGGTGCCCTCGTGTTTCTTGAGGGCGACAGCCTCGTCGGGGTTCTCGGCGTCGAGCTGTTCAAGATGGTCCCGTACGTCGTGGTATGCGTCACGCCACGGCGTTCCCTTCGCGACCTTGCGAAGCGCGACGTCGGTCGCGAAGACTCCAGGCGTAAACGCGGCGCGGCACGCGGCGGGATCGACCTTCATCCCCTTGACGACCTTCGCGAGAATTCTCAGCGTCGTGCGCGTGATGTCGAGACCCTTCATGTAAAGCCACTTGCAGTCCTGCAGGTCGCGGTTGTAGCCGCCAGGCATCGCGTGGAGAAGCGAAAGCGAAGCCGTCTGGAGCCCGAGGACCTGGGCGGCCTTCGAGCGGACGAGCTCGAGGACGTCGGGGTTGAACTTCTGCGGCATGATCGACGAGCCCGTGCAGTACTCGCGCGGCAAGCGGAAGTACGCGAACTCTGGCATCGAGAAAAGGATCATGTCCTCGGCGAGGCGCGAGAGGACGGCCATCAGCTGCGCGAGCGCCGAAAGAAGCGCCGCCTCGCATTCGCCGCGCGCCATCGAAGCGCCGAAGCAGTTGTGGATCGTGCGGGAAAAGCCGAGGAGCTTCGTCGTACGCGTACGGTCGAGCGGCAACGGAACGCCGTACCCAGCGGCGCTCCCGAGGGGATTCGCGTCTGCGAGCGCGTAGGCCGCCTCGAGGTTCGCAAGCTGGTCGAGCACCATCTCGGCGTGGCCGGTCGCCCACATCTCGACGGTAGACGGCATCGCCGGCTGGAGATGCGTGCGCCCGACGAGCGGAATCGCGCCCGCGCACCAGCCGAAGTAGCAGAGCTCCGCGGCAAGAGCGCCAAGCTCTCCCTCTGCGGCAAGGATCTCGTCCTTTATGTGAAGCCGGACGTCAACTGCAACCTGGTCGTTGCGGCTGCGACCCGTGTGTATCTTCTTGCCAAGGTCGCCGAGTTCCTCGGTAAGAAGGCGCTCGACGGCCATGTGAACATCCTGGTCGTCTTCGCGAATCGTGAACTTCCCCTTATCCGCGAGCGCGACGACGCGGCCAAGCGCCTTCCTGACCTTCGCGGCCTCTTGCTTCGTGACGACGGGGCGCTTCAGGCCCTTCATCTCCGAAAGCATCGTCACGTGCGCGGCGGTGCCCATGCAGTCCCACTTCGCAAGCGCAAGATCGAGAACGGGATCGTCGCCCACCGTGTAGGCGAGAACGTCTGGGTCTACCGTGGAGTCGGTGATCGTCTTCTTCGTCTTCATTCTTCGAGCACTCCTTTCAATTTCGCATCCGCATCGTCTAAAAGCTTCATCAGCTCCTCGCCAGAGAGCTTGAACCTCGCGAGTTCGACCAGGAACTTCGCGTATGCCTCTACCGCCTCGTTCATCTTGTCGCCGTGGCCCGAGCCGAACAGCATCAGTGACTGTATCTTCTGGTATGCGGCAAGCCGGACAAACGGGTCTTCCTTCGCAAACAGAATCGCATCCCGGAAAGAGCACGCGGCGTATTTGCCGCAGAAAGGCATAGCATAAAGCTCTGGATACAGGAAAAGCCGCGAAGCGAAAGTCATGACGTCGTCCTTAGTTGCCACTCCCGGCAGGTGGACGCCGCGCAGCAGCTTCAGGTAGTCTTCATCCGTCTTACCCGCGGCGTATTCGCCGCGCTCGCGCCAGGCGGCGACCTCGGACTGAATGTCCTCGACGCGCGTCACCGGGTCGGCCTCGCGCAGCTTCTTCGTGACGCCTGCGTCGTCAAGGTCAACGCCGTCTACGGCGCGGTAGAACGCGCGGACGACTTCGTGGCGGAACTTCCCGAGGTCCGCGCCAGACGGAGACGGCAGGTAGATGCGCGTGAACTTCATGCCGCCAGCACGCGTAGCGGGGCGCGCAATCACGTCGGTGAGGTTGGTGCGGACGTCCCCGATGCGGACGATTATGCCCGGTTCTGCAAACTTCAGCTGCTTCTTGTTCTCGGCGGCATACAGTTTGCGGCAGATGCCAGAGGTGAAAGACGCGACTGGAAGCTGGAAGTCGCGGCGCATGTCCGCGGGACAGTCGCCGTAGACCTGGACGAGGCCGTCAAGCTGCGTCACCGGCGCGGCTCTGAAGCGGTCGATGATCTCGGCTTTGGTAAGCGTCGCAAGCAATATGGTGGCAATTAGAGTCAAGGGTAGTATTATACCATAATTCACTCGCCGCACATGGCGGAGTGGATATCGGCTTCGCCGAGAGCGAGCGCGACGAACCGGTCGACGCCGAGCGCAACGCCCGACGCGCTTCCGACAAGCGGCAGGAGCTCGAGAAACTCCTCGTCGACGGGATAGTCGCTTTCCCCGAGGCGGCGCCTCTCCTCCTTCGCCGCGAGGAACCGCCTCCTCTGCTCCTCGCCGTCGCAAAGCTCGGTGAAGCAGTTCGCAAGTTCGACGCCACCCATGTAGAGTTCCCAGCGCTCAGCGACATCGCCGCGAAGCCGCGCGAGCGACGCGGCCTCCTTCGGATAGTCCATGAGAAACACGGGGTCCTTCGGAAGACTCGGCTCTATCTTCGCAGCCATGTCAAAGTCGAAGCGGTTCTGGTCCCATTCAGCCCACGGGTCCCACCCCGCCCACTTCAAGTACGCCTCTCGCACCGTAATCCGCAGGGGCGCGGCGCTATCGGGTATTATTTCACGAAGCAGCGCTTCCGCGTCGGCCGCGATGTCAAGATAGGTCGCGCCGAGGCGATACCACTCGATCATCGTAAACTCTGGGTTGTGGCGCGCGCCGAGTTCGCCGTCGCGAAAGCACGGGCCGATCTGGTAGATTCTGTCCATGCCGGCGGCAAGGAGCTTTTTCATCTGGAGCTCTGGCGACGCGCGGAGAAAACCCTTCCCGCACGGCGGGCAGTCGATGTGCGGCTCGGGCGCGGGCGCGGAAATCAAGACAGGCGTCGACACTTCCGTGAAGCCGCGATTGTCGAAAAACGCGCGGACGGCGCGAATGATCTCCGCTCGGCGCTTCAGGTTCTCGACAAGGCCGCCCATCTCACTCGCGGATCCGAAACGCCTCTATCGACGTTGGCATCTTCGTCGCCGGGTCGAAGTCGACTATCGCGCCCTCGAGGACGCATGGGCCTTCCGCGACCTCGAACCGCGCGGGAATCCCCGTGACGAACTTCTTCGTGACGGGCTTTAGGTCTCGCCCTATCGACGAAATGTAGGGACCCGTCATGCCGAGGTCGGTGATGTATGCAGTTCCCTTCGGGAGCAGCCGTGCGTCCGACGTCTGGACGTGCGTATGCGTGCCAACTATCGCCGTCACGCGTCCGTCGACGTAGTGCGCCATCGTCATCTTCTCGCTCGTCGCCTCGGCGTGGAAGTCGACGAACACGGAAACGTTCTTCGGAATCTCGGCGAGGACTCGGTCGATCGCCTTGAACGGACAGTCGACGGCCTGCATGAAGACGCGTCCCTGCACGTTGACGACGGCGAACTGGAACGTCGGCGCGGTTACAAGCGTCCACCCGCGGCCAGGGCATTCGGGGGCGAAGTTCGCGGGCCTGACGACGCGCTCAAGGGAGCCAATCTGCCCGGCAAACTCCTTCTGCCCCCAGGTGCGGTCGCCAAGCGTGATCGCATCGGCGCCAGAATCGAAAATCTCCTTCGCGAGCGCCGCGGTAAGGCCAGAGCCCGCCGCGCAGTTCTCGGCGTTCACGACGACGGCGGCAAGCAAGAGCTCGCGCCTGAGGCGCTTGAGCTCCTTCGCAAGAATTCGCCGTCCGGGGCTGCCGACGACGTCGCCTATCATCAGTATCTTCACTGTCTTGATCAGTAGCCGTTCTGCTGGAGCCACGCCGCGGCGTTCCTGTCGCCGCGCGCGGCCATGCCGCGCACCTTCCAGGCGAGACTCTCTTTTTCGTCCTTCCTGACGCCGGTGCCGAGACTGTAGCACGACGAGAGGTTGTCCATGGCGGGAGCGAAACCGCGGGCCGCAGCGGCGCGATACCACTTCACCGCCTCCGCCTCGTCCTTCGCGACACCGTCGCCGTTGTAGCAGCACATGCCGTATGCGTTCATCGCCTCGGCGTTGCCGAGCTCAGAGGCCTCCTTCAGCAGCTCGACGGCCTTCTTGGCGTCCTTCTCGACGCCTTCTCCGCGCTGCAGGGCGAGAGCGTAGTTGAACATGCCGTAGGCATTGCCGAGATCGGCGCTCCTCGCAAACCACTTTGCCGCAGTCGCGGGATTTGCCCGCACGACTATGCCGTCGCGGTAGAACCCTCCGATGTTGTTGATCGACTCGGGATGCCCCGCCTCCGCGCTCGCGCAAAAGCATTTGTAGGCAAGATCCTCGTCCACAACGCAGCCGTAGCCCTGCATATAGCACATGCCGAGATTGTAGAGCCCGTTGGCGTCGCCTGCGTCGGCCGCCTTCTTGAAGATGCCGAAGCACTTTACGAGGACGCGCTCCACTTCGTTCGTCTCCATCGACGGGCTCCTGAGCGCTTTTGTCAGCGTTATGGTGCCCCATGCGTTCAGCGCCTGGACGTTGTCGCCGTCTGCCGCGCGCTTCAGGAACGACATGTCGTTCTTCTCGAGCGAAAGGAGATACCACGCAAGGGCGTTGTTCTTCTCCTCGGCGAGGCGGCGTATCTTGTCCCTCGCCTGGTCGAGATACTCCTTGCGCTTCTCGGGGGTGAGGCGAAGTTTCTTCGGGAGATCGCTGTCGTTTGCGACAAGCGCGATGACGAACTGCTGGAGCGGGCGACCCTCCTTCGCGTCCGCGGCAACTATCTTCGCCGCCTCCTTGAATTCGCTGCGACTTCCCGACGCCCTGGAATTGAGGAGCCGAACTATCGCATCGGACGACTTGCTCGCCGCGAAGGACGCGGGGACTAGTGCGAGGGCGCAGAGCGCGGCTGCAAATATCCTTTTCATTGCGAAAGCGAGATCTCCTTCTCTTCGCGCGTGGCGAGGTCCTTCATCCGCGCGACGCCTTTCTCAACGTCGTCCGGGCCAAGGAACACTGCCTTCGCGGCACCTGACTCCGCCGCGTGCGAGAAGAACTTCTTTGGCTTCTGGCTGCGAAGCGCGAGGTCAACGCACTCGCCCGACTTCCTGAGCCGCGCCGCAAGCGACACCGCCGCGTCGCGCTGCTCGGGGAACATGAAACCGATGGCAACGCCCTTCCTCGCAGCTGCCGCGTCCTCGCCGAGCCGCGCCTTAAGAAGTTCGGTGACTACGACGTCGCCAAAACCGAGTCCCACCGCGCTCGTCGGCTCGCCACCGATCGTGGTGAGGAGATTGTCATAGCGTCCGCCGCCGAAGATCGCACGGAACTCGCCCTTAGTGTCGAAGCACTCGAAGACGACGCCAGTGTAGTAGCTGAGACCGCGAATGACGGAGATGTCGAACTCGAGGCAGTCGGCGAAGCCGGCGATCTCCGCAAGGCGGAAGAGCTCGACGAGCTCGGGGCAGGCGGAGTAGTCCTTCGTCTCCATAATGGCGAAGGTCGCCTCGATCTCGGCGGCCGAAAGCCCGCCGTCCTTCAGCATCGCGGCGATTTCGGCGTCGGGCATCTTGCCGCGCTTGTCGAGCGCGAGGAACACCTGGGCGTGGCGGTCCGGAGCGATGCCGCTCTTTGCGAGGAGCTCGCCGAGGAACTTTCTGGACGAGACATGCACCTTGAAGTCGGCGGACGAGAGGCCCATGCGGCGGAGCGCGTCGCAGGCGGCGCCGATAACCTCGGCTTCCGCGAGCACGGAGTCCTCGCCTATGATGTCGAGGTTCCACTGGTAGTGCTCGCGCTTGCGGCCCTTCGTCATGCGCTCGTAGCGGAAGCATTGCGCGATAGTCGTCCACTTGAGAGGGAAGGATAGTTCCTTCTGGCGCTGCGCGACCATACGCGCGAGCGTGGGCGTCATCTCGGCCCTAAGGGCTAAGTGGCGCTCTGACTTGTCGAAAAAGTGGTAAATCTGCTCGCCGACTTCCTCGCCCGCCTTGCGGGCAAGTAGCTCGTAGCTCTCGACGACGCACGCATCGTACTGACGGAACCCCGCCGCCTCCCCCGCGGCGCGAAACGCGTCGAAAACGCGGCTGCGCCACGCCATGTCCTCGGGATAGAAGTCCCTCATTCCGCGAGGCGGCTCAAAACTGATCTTGTCTGCCATAAGTCGGTATTATCCTAAAAATCGCAGACAAGGTCAAGTGGGAGACGGGTTAGCACTGATTTTCCTCGTGCAGCGGATTCGTTATCGCCAGCACCGCAAGTGGAGCAAGCCAGCAAAACGCCGCGGCAAGAACAGCAAGCTTGTCTCTGTCATTTGTTTCGGCCATGTAGTTACCTTTCCGCAAGATATTCATCCGTGGACATCAATTTGACATGCAACGGCGCCAATCCTGCCAGAACCACTCGCGTCGCCGCGGCCTTTTCCTTGTCTAGGCCGCTCGTCGCATCGGTAAGATAAACGGCATACACCCCTGCATCGATCAAGCCGAATACGGTGGACAGAACACAACAGTCATCGACGACTCCGGTCACCACGACCCTTTTCGCCCTTAGGCATGCTTCCCGGACTTGCGGGACACAAAGTGCCGAGTACTCAGACTTCGAATAGGCCGGGAAGCGGCCCGCAAGCGCGGCAATCTGCGGCAAAAGCTCATTCGCATGCAGGTCCTCGTTGATGGCCTTATACTTTTGATTATATTCTTTCCAGACCCCTTGTGGATTCTCGCTCGCGATGAACTTCGTAATGATAGCGGAATCCACGGCGCCGCTTTCAACGATGCGCCGAATGTTTTCGGCAGCGCCCGCGGCATCCATGCATTCCCACGCCCCGCCCTTTGCGTAGACGTTCTGCATGTCGATTATCAAAAGCAGGTCACCTTTCATTGTCCTGATTCCTCTCCTTCAATTTAATTCTATAGCTATTATACCATATCTTTAGTGCCTCAAAAGTGATTCGAACCCTTACGCCTTTTGTCCCCAGGTTTCAAGTCCGACGCGGACACATCTCCTCGGTGGCGGATAGATCAACGATAGAGGGGCACTGAAAAATAAGGCTTTTGTGGGGCCTTGTCCCCACGAAAGCTCGAAGGCACAGAGTTATATTCTCTGAGTCTTTGTGCTTTTGGGTTAAATTACAGCCCAGAAAGCTGCTGCGCGAGGAAGGGAATCGCGCGCTCGAAGCTGACGCCGTACCAGTGGTCGTCGTCGGTCGCCTTGATTGCCTCGCAGACGACGTCGGCCGCGAGAGCTGCGGCCTCAAGCGCAGTCTTGCCACGCAGCACCGCGCCTGCAAAGACAGACGCATAGACATCGCCCGTTCCGTGGCTCATCTTCTCAAGCTTCGGATTGAAATCGTACTGCACCGTCGAGCCATCGGAAACGGCACTTCCGAGCTCGTCCGGCGAGAAGCTGACTCCCGTGAGGACGACATTCTTCGCGCCGAGCGCGTGAAGCTTCGCAATCAGCGACTCAAGCTCGCCCTTCGTATAGCCGGAGAGCTTCGGCTTTTCGCCGACGAGCAGCGCCGCCTCGGTGAGGTTGGGAAGAATGTAGTCCGCACCATTGACGAGCCGCGCCATCTTCGAGGGGAAGTCGGGCGCGAAGCCGGCGTAGAGAACGCCGTTGTCGGCCATCGCAGGATCGACTACGCGAATCGCGCCCTTCTCGGCGCACGTCTTGAAGATCGAGAGAATCGGGTCGATGTGGCTTTCGCAGACATAGCCCGTGTAGAACGCGTCGAAACGGATTCCCTGTTCGATCCACTTCGCCTCTACCTTGGGAAGTTCGCCAGTCAAGTCGGCGAAGGTCCACGACTTGAAGCCGCCGGTGTGGTTAGAGAGGATCGCGGGCGGCAGCACCGCGCACTCGACGCCGCATGCGGAGACGAGCGGAAGCGCGACCGTGGTGGAGCACTGCCCTACGCAAGAAATGTCCTGTATCGTAAGAAGCCGTTTCATCTTAAACCTTTCACTTGATGAGCGACAGAAATTCCTGGCGCACCTTCTCGTCGGTCCTGAACGTGCCGAGAACAGCCGAAGTCGTCATCTCGCTGTTCTGCTTCTCGACGCCGCGCATCATCATACAGAGGTGCTTCGCCTTGATGACGACGCCGACGCCTTCTGCGCCCGTCTCGGCCATCACCGCGTTCGCGATCTCCTCGGTCATGCGCTCCTGTATCTGAAGCCGCCGCGCATACATGTCGACTATGCGCGCGAGCTTCGAGACGCCGAGCACCTTGCCCTGGGATATGTAGCCGATCGCGCACTTGCCGTAGAAAGGCAGCATGTGGTGCTCGCAAAGAGAGTAGAGCTCGATGTCCTTCAGGATCACCATGTGATTCGTGCCAGACTTGAACCGCGCGCCGTTCACGACCTTGGCGATGTCCTGCCTGTAGCCGCGCGTCAGGAACGAAAGCGACCTCGCGACCCTCTCGGGGGTCTTCTTGAGTCCGTCGCGTCCGGGGTCCTCGCCAAGCTCGACGAGAAGCTCCTTCACGAGCTTGGCAATCTTCGCCTCGTTCGGCACTTTCGCTGCTTTCTTCTTCATAGGCGTGATATTATACCATATCGTAAGGACAGGCGGCACAGCGCAAACGGCGCAAGAATTTGGTATACTTCTATGCACCATGGAACATCTCCCCGCAACGACCCTCTCGTTCGTCGCATTCGCGGCGATGCCGCTTTTCGGAGAAACTGCCGCGACAAACACAGTAGCGGAACTCGAGCCCGTCGTCGTGACGGCCTCGCCCATCGCAAAGGAAGAACGCTTTACGCCTGACGGCGCGGAAGTCACTTTCGTTGGCTCCGACCAGACGGCTCGTCTCACCGCGCAAGACCTCCCGACGGCGCTTCGCCATGTGCCGGGAGTGTCGATCTCGCGCTATGCGCCGATTGGCTCGTACGGTGGCGCGCAGGGCGGCAGCGTCTATGTGCGCGGCACTGGCGAAAGCCGCCCGGGATCGTCGCTCACCGTCTTTCAAGATGGCGTTCCCGCCGTAGGAAGTTTCTTCAGTCATCCATTGCTTGACCTAAACCCGATAGACTTCGCAGAGTCAATCGAAATCACGAAGTCGCCTCGTCCGCGCACCACGCCGAATTCGTTCACCGCGATAGACATGACGACATGGCGGCAGCGCGAAGAGGGTTTTTCGGGCGAGACTGATCTCGCCTACGGCCGCTTCTCGACGCTCGTCGCGAGCGCGAAGGCGGGCGTGAAGGAAGGCCCCTTCGACTTCGCCGCAGGCGCGGCATACCGCTACAGCGAAGGAAAGCGCGACCACAACATGGCCGAGCTCAGGAACGCATTCGCACGCGGCGGCATAGAACTCACCGAAGCGGACTATCTCACGTTCATCTACCGCCGCGCCGAATCGAAGGTGCAGGATCCCGGCGCGAAGGGAGAGCCGACGCCGATCCGCGACCAGTTCGACACAGATATGGACTCCTACGCCCTTCGGCTCGATTCCGACCGCGAGTGGATGAAGGGACACTCCCTCGTCTATGTGACCGACGGACGCATCCGCTGGCACAAGGATCACATCTCCGACACAAACCCCAACTCCCCCTACGGCTGGTCAAAGACGGACTGGCAGACTTGGGGCTATCGCGGACTATATGATTTTATCGTCGGCGACGCGACTTTTACGCTCGGCCTCGACGAGATGGTGGAGCGCGGCCGCACGAGGACGATAAACGAGCGGACCGGCGCGCGCACATGGGCGCCAGGCGAAAAGTACCAGTTTCTCACCTCGCCCTACGCGGCGGCGCGCTACGACTTCGCGCTCGGCGACGGCTGGACGCTCACGCCTTCTGCAGGCACGCGCTATCACTTCATGAGCGACCTCCACGGCGAATGGGCGCCGTCCGCGGCAATTACGATCGGCACCGACGCGTTCGGCGTGTTTGCATCATACGCGCGGGCAGTCCACTACCCTGGGCTCGTCTTCCGCGCAAACACGACTGCGTGGAACAAGATCGACGCGGAGACGATGGACACGTTCACTGTCGGCGTTCGCGCCGCGCCGACGGAATGGCTAACTATCCACGCCTCGGCGTACAGGAACGAGATTGACGACCGCTTCGACCTCGACGCGGCAGGGCAGTACCACAACGCGAGCGACCTAAAGGCGACGGGCTTCGAACTGACCGCACGCGCGACGCCGACCGACGACCTCGCGCTCTTCGCGGGCGCGACATACACAATAGCGGAAACACATCCCGTTTCGCGTCTTCCCGAGGCGACTGGAGTAGTCGGCGCGAGCTGGCGGTTCCTCACCCATCTTCACCTCGACGCAGACGTCGAATACTCCTCGTCGATGTACGCCTACACGGTGCGCTCGGCCGATCCCGCCGACCTTGCGAAGGTGCCGTGCTTTTGGACTGCGAACATTCGCCTCGCCTGCGACCTCAAGGCGTTCTCGCCGCTCGACGGCGAAGTCTATGTCGCCGCAGAAAACGCCTTCAACCGCCACTACGAATATTTCCCTGGCTACGAAATGCCGGGAACGATGGTCTACATCGGCTGCAAGCTGAAGTTCTAACGACGGCCATTCGCCCCGCTGTCATTCCACGGCGGAGAGAGTGATCTTGATTACATCGCCGGGGACAATGCCCTTGAGCCTGATACGCTGGTCGTCTTTCTCCAAAAGTTCAAAGCCCCACTGGTCGATGCAATTGACAGTCTCGCCAGTTCTGAGCAGCGTCGCCTTGGCAACTCTGCCTTTGAGCCCCGGGAGGATGACATCGCCCAAGGGCTGCTGGAGAAAGTGGCAGTAGAGAGTGTTCCCCTTCTGCGTGTAGGCGCAGCCGAAGGGCGGCGTGAATTTCGACTTCCCGCAACCGAATATGGATTCACCGTTCGCGGCATACCAGTCGCCAAGCGCGTTCAGCCGCTCCACGGCGGGAGCGGGAATCTTGCCGTCTGACATAGGTCCGACATTGAGCAGCAGATTGCCGTCGCGAGAGACGCACCCGACGAGTCCGGCGACAAGTGCTTCCGGCGTCTTCCAGTTGTTGTCTTCCGCGCAATAGCCCCAATTGCCGTTGATCGTCGCACACGTCTCCCACGGAACCTCGCGCCCCTTTACGCGGATTGGCTTGCTTGGAACGCAGATCTCCGGCGTGTAGTAGTCGAAGTCGCGAACATTGTCCTTCCAGAAGGAAAGGCGGTCGTTCACAATGATTCCCGGCTGGTTTTCATAGGCGATCTTCAAAAGCCGCTCGCGGTCGAAGTAGTCGCCGTCCTGCTTGTACTTGCTCGTGTAGTCGAGAAAGAGAAGGTCTATCTTTCCATACTCCGTCATCAGCTGACGCACGTGGTTGGCGACAAGTTCCTTGAAGGCGGCGTACTCTTCCGGCGTCGACTTGTGCACAGGACGCCCCTGCATGACAGCCGGCGTCTCAGGGTCGGAATAGCCGGGGTGCGTCCAATCGGGGAGCGAATGGTAGAAGCCGACCTTAAGCCCTTCGGCACGAAACGCCTCGACAAACTCGCGAACGATGTCGCGCCCGTAGGGGGTGTTCGTGATCTTGTAGTCTGTGAAGTGGCTGTCGAACATGCAGAAGCCGTCGTGGTGACGCGACGTGAGAACGGCGTATTTCATCCCCGCACGTTTCGCGAGCTTCGCCCATTCGCGGGGATTGTAGTTCGTCGGGTTGAACACCTTGGCGAACGCCTCGTACTCGCCCGCTTTCCACGAATCGCTCGCATACGTCCACTCGCCGCGCGCCGGAATCGAGTAGATCCCCCAATGGATGAACATCCCGAACCGCGCTTCCTGAAACCAGGCGCTGCGGTCTGCCGCAACCGATGCTAAAGCTGCAATAGACGCAAGAATAGTCACGCAACAAGTTTTCATTTTCTTCCTCCTGTTATTTTGCAGTGCGGCGGACGACTATCGTCGAGTTCGCCTTGGAACCGGCGAGACGGTTCCACTCCTTAAGCAAGGCGAGGTATTCCGCGGGCAACATCGTCTCGCAGTGGGTATGGTGCGTGACGACGATGTCGACTGAAAGCACATCGTCCATGACCTCCGAAGTGACCACGGTGCGAATCCAGACATCGCTGCCCTCAAATGGAGAAGCTCTCGGGTTGCGAATCTCAAGCGACTCTGGCAGGCTCTCCACCTCGGTGTAGCCCTTGGGGAACACGATCCGGTAGTGGCTCGTCTCGGGCGTCTCCTCGCCGTCGACTCCGATGGGAAGTTCGCGCACCGTTCCCGTGATTCCAAAAGGACGCGCCGCGAGCTGCGGAATCTCGAACGAGATCGCGTCGCCAGAGACGACGGCCATGTCGGGAATGAACGCCGAGAACGAAAGCGTGAACGGATATCCTTCGGTGTCGGTCACGAGTTCACGCGTCGCGCTCGCGGACTGGGCGATCTTGCCAAGCATCTGCTGGAAGTAGCGCGAACGAATCTCGGGCAGCATCTCCGCGTAGCGCTTGCGAGCAGAGCCGACCGCCGCGCCATACTGCTCGAGGGAGAAGTCGAGATCGACCGCCCCGTTCTCCCGAATCGAGAACGACAGCGTCTCGTCCTCGGCATCGAAGAGCCCGCCGTTCGAAGCGAGAACGGCCGCGAAGCAGCCGGTCTGCGGGTCGAGGAAAGCCGAGTTGTGGAAAGCCGTCGCGCCGAGCGGCGTGTATTCGTTCTCCGTTCCGAGGAAGTACGTAGTCGTCTCGCCGCCCCACCAGAGGAAGCCGCCCTTCTTCACTGAGACACGGCAAAGCGCGGACGAGAAGCGCGCGACATTGGGGAATTCGTACATGTCGCGCGTGTTGACGGACACAGACGAATCTGCCGTATCGCCCGCGAACACGATGTCGGCGTCGTAGCCCGCGCCCTTCAAAAGCGCACAGAGAGTGCGGATGTAACCGATGCGCGTCGCGTACCGCTCCTTGAGGACTACCTCCGGCGCGACGACATGATCCTCGAGCCGAATCTCGCCGAAACCTGGGCCGACTATGCGGACATGCCGCGCCATCCAGTCGCGGATCTCGACGATGCCGGTCGGTATGTCATAGTCCTTGGGATCGACGGGTTCGGGATCAATTGCGCGATACTTCTCGGCAGCCGCGGCGAAACTGCAACGCGACACGCTGTAATGGTCGCGCCAAAGGACGCCGGGCGGTAGCATCTTCTCGTCGGGAAGAAGACGCGGGTGCTTCACCTCGCGCTTCCAGTCGCCTACGCGCACGTAGAGGAAGTCGGTCGGCGTGAACGTGTCGAAGTAGAAGTTTGCGTAGAACGGAAGAGGCGCGTCCTTTACGGTCGTGACTACCGTGTAGGAAATGACGCTGCCGATCTCGACGGACGGAAGGTTGACGACAAGCTGCTTCGACGCCGGGTAGCGCGGCGCGGACGAAACCCAGTCGGCATCGAGGACGCTTGTCTCCTTAGGTCCCGCGAACACGACCTGGCCGTTCCTGTTAGAGACGCTCGCAGAGACAAGTTCAACTGTCTCCCACGACGGGTTATACGAGAACTTGAGCTCGGCCGCGCTCTTCTTCCCCTTGTAGGTTAGTATCTCCTTCACGACCGTGTTAGTGGAAACCCAGGACGAATCACCGAAGAAGTCGTAAGTCTTGACTTTGGAAATGATGCGCTCGTTCGCGTTGGCGAGACGGTCTTTCGCAAAAGCCGGCTTCTCGCGCTCTGCCGCTTCGACGCGCTTGATGTTCTCGCGCAAGTTCAGGTATTCGTCGGGCGAGAACTCGACCGCGCCAATCGAAAGACGCCGCGCGAAGACAAATTTGTCGCCGTCGCGCCTAAATGTGCTGGTGAACGCATAGCCGCCATCTATCGTCACGTCGTCCGGCATCGACGCCGTCGCGCCAACGGCGCCAGCGAGGTCGATCTCCATCCTTTCGTCGGCAAGGGCGGTCGACGACACCTTGAGCGGATACTTGCGGCTCTCGAGAGCGGTGCGCCCGGAAAGAAGCCAATTCGCCGCGCCAAGCGCGGAAGAGAGCGAGGGAACGGAAAGTTCGTCGCGCGTCTCGCCGCGAAGCAAGACTTCTGGATACTTAACAAGGAGCTTTACGCCAAGTTCCTTCGTCGTGTCCTGGAGATCCTTTGGCTCAATGTCGCACTTCATCAACTCGGCACCTGCCGAAACGCTCTCCACTGCCTTCCCGAAAAGTTCGCGACGTTGCTCGGGCTTGAGCGACAGGAGATGGCGGCGAAAGGCGTTGTCGTTGATGCCGCGAAGGGAAATCGCGTAGTCGGCGAGAAGAGAGCCGTCCTTGCCGAGAAGTCCGTTGCCCACAATGGTGACGGCGTTGTTCGCCGGCGGCACGACGGGGGAGGTGCGAAGATCTTCGCCCTCGGGGTGCGCGACGAGATAAGAGCAGTCGCCAAGGTACGCTGGGCAGAGGTCACGGCTCGACTCGTCGGTCGGATCCATAAGGATATATTCGCCATCCAACTTCACGGCGACAACCGCGTGGTTGAAGAACGGTGCCGGAACCCCATGATCCATCTTCGCGGCGCTGACGCTGATGAGGACTGGATAAGACTCGAAACCAGCGATCCTGAACATGGCGACGAGCAGCGCCGCCTTGTCGCGGCACACGCCGTAGCGGTTGTCGAAGGTGAGGTCTACGTCGTGCGGCGCGTAGCCGGGAGACGTGTCCTCCATCGTGAGACCCATGTAGCGTATCTCCTGCGAGACGAACTTGTACATCGCGCGCACCTTGTCGATGGGCGCGGCATCTGCGCCGACACTGCCCATGATCTCCTCGACCTTGTTCGTCATCGCGGCGTTCGTCTTCTCGAGATGGGGAACAGCGACATCCCAGTACCACTTGGAGAGTTCCTGCCAGTTGGACGCAGTGGAGATGCGCAGGTGCTGGCCAAGCGTCCAGTAGGGAGGCATCGACGGCTCGGGGAACATCTGCGGAGAATTCTCGGCCGTCCAGCTGTAGACGACGCGGTCGCCGTTCGTGACGACAGAAGAGACGACGTTGCCGAGCGGATTGCGAACCGCGATGTTCTTGAGCGGACGAGAGAGAGGGCCGTCGATCCTGACGGACGTGCGGACTATCGGCATCGTCGACTCGAAGATCTCGATATCGGCCCACTGGTCCTTGACGCGGCTTTTCGTCATCGTGCGGCGCGTCTTGACATGGAGCGTTTCGCCGACCTTGATCCCGGGAACGGAGCATGAGAGGACTTTGTCGAGAGGGTCGTAGATGTTCTCTGAGGTAGAGGAGTTGTCGGTCGCCTCCTTCAGCGTCTTGGCGAAGTCGACGGCGCGAACCTTGCCCTCGGCGTCGATGATCTCGACGAGGAGTATCTCTCCCTTCCCGTAGCGGAGCGAGTAGCCGATCGACAGCGTGGAGAGAGAGCGGCGACCTCGCTCGGTAAGCGCCTTCTTCCAGTCTTCCTCCGTAGTGACATAGGTTCCGTCGGCCTGATATATTGTTTCGATGTGTTCGTCGACAAGCACGACGTCGGCATCGGGATACTTATCCAGAGTGATGTCGTCAGCAAACGCCGAAAGAGCGCACAACGCAAAAACGAGTCCTGCAACCTTGATTCCCTTCATTCTTCCCTCCTGAAATGACATAGAAGTGGATAATATACCAAATCTTCGGCTTCCGCGCCATTCGCTACGCGACTATCAGCCGACAACACGCGTGGACGGCAAGAGATGCAAGGGCGCAGAGCAAGACGATCTTCACGACGCCAATGCGACGAGAGAGCGTGCCTGCACACGCAGCGACGACGAGAACTGCCGCAATGGGGCTGAAGGTGGCACCCTCATCCCCTACCGTCACCACACACATCTTCGCAAATGCCCACAGCGCGACGGCCATAAGCGCGACAGATGCTGGGCGCACCCCCGCAAGAAGGCCCTTCACGACTCTACTCGCGCTGAAGCGCTCAAGCGAGCGAAACGCGACGAAGGCAAGAAGCGACCCCGGTAGTAAAAGTGCCGCGGAAGCGACTATCGCGCCTAAGCCCCCCGCGAGCCGATAGCCAAAAAATGTCGCCGCGTTGACACCAATCGGTCCCGGCGTCATCTGCGTAAGCGCCATCAAGTTTGAAAACTCCTCCGCAGTTACCTGCAAATACGGCGCCGCCTCTCCGACGAAGTCCTCCATATACAGCGGCACAAGCACGAAGCCGCCGCCAAAGCACAGCGCGCCGTACTTGAGAAAGAGGAGAAGCCCGAGCCATGCGGGCGATTGAAACTTCTTCCCGCGCCCCGGAACGAACTCCGAGGAAATCCCGACGAGCATCGCGCAAAGAAGAACCGCCCATACCGGCACCGACCACAGGACAATCGCGCACAGCGAAAGCGCGAATACGACGATCGCGAACGCGCTCGCGAGCTTCTTGGAGCTACGCACTATCGTCGCGGCGATTATGCCAGTGAGCGCGGCGCGAAGCCCGACGAATGCGGCGACGAGCCATTCATTGCCAAGGGGAAGCGAGTTGTACCCCATCGAGACGAAGGTGAAGATGACGACCGAAGGAAGCGCCACGGCAACTACGCCGATTGCCGCGCCAAGCGCACCCGCTATTTTGTTCCCGACATAGACTGCAGTATGCGTCGCGATGAGCCCTGGAACCATCTGGAAGACGGGAAGCCGATCGACGAGTTCGCCTTCGTCCGTCCAGCCCTTCTTCGCAAAAACCTCGTCGGCTACGGCGATGATCGCATACCCGCCGCCGATCACGAACAGCGAAATCTTGAAGAGCTCCCAGAAAAGCGCCGCGATCTTTTTCACCATTAGTATTCGAGCTGGCTGCCGCCGATCGTCTCGCGAAGAATAGAATCTCCGGGAACGGCGTTCGGGTGCGCGGGGTGTATGATCTCGAAAAGTTCCGAGAAGATGTACGCTTTCTTCTCGTCGGGCTTGCGGCGGCGGACGATCTCGACGAGTCCGCCGGCGTAGGGCTTGAGGACGGCAAGCTCGTATTCGAGCCCCGAGTCGAACTCTGCGTCTGCAAGCTGTCTATATGGGTTTATCCACTTCTCCTCGCCTTCGAGGACCTGCGGCCACAAGTTGAAAGTGTCAAACGGGCTCAGCTTGCGGAACTGGTTGTCGCGCACGAGTCGCCTCAAAAGCCGCCCGTCCTGAGACGGCAGCTTGGTGAGCGCGAAAATCGTAAGCTGCGTCTTCGGCTCGATGAAGATGCGGAACTTGGCCGATTCGGGAATGGCATCCGTCAATATCGGGTTGAGCGCATGTATGCCCTCGAGGACGAT
>Ga0256407_10003686_pt1 | contig 26808 bp, 21 predicted proteins | sample RumenRJG_04DNA_FD_193489 | JGI IMG/M metagenome (GOLD analysis project Ga0256407, IMG submission 193489) | Bovine rumen microbial communities from Lethbridge, Alberta, Canada - RJG_04 | ecosystem: Host-associated > Mammals > Digestive system > Stomach > Rumen | place: Canada: Alberta... | reverse complement strand
ATGGCAGGTAAATGCAAAGAAATGAACAAGATCAAGCAAGCGTTGCGTCTCCATCTGGATGGAGAATCGAACCGGTCGATAGGCCGGCAACTGGACTTGTACAAGGGTACAGTCAACAAATACATCAATATGGCGGAGTCCTGTGGCATCCCCATCCCGGTGCTTCTGACGATGGAAGAGCCCGAGATTGAGCGGGTGCTGACAGGCGGGAATCCGGCCTACAGTGACAGTCGGTTCCAGGACCTCAAGGAGCGACTTCCATACATTACATCCGAACTGGAGCGAAAACACATGACTATGTTCTTGCTCTGGCGCGAGTATCGTTCTGTCAATCCGGACGGGTATGGTTACACGCAGTTCTGTTACCATGTCAATCAATATACGGAGGCCCAGAAACCATCTTTTGTACTATCTCCAGACCGTGAAGGAGGGCAATATCTGTTCGTAGACTTCGCTGGCGATACGATGTCCTACGTGGACCTTGATACTGGTGAGGAAGTGAAGTGCCAGATCTTCGTAGCATCTCTTCCTGCCTCGGACTACGGCTTTGCAATGGCTGTGAGGTCGCAGACGGTGGACGACTTCCTGTATGCTATTGAGTGCTGTCTGAGGCACATGGGCGGTGTTCCCAAGATCATTGTTACGGACAATCTCAAGTCCGCCGTCGTAAAGGCTGATCGGTATGAGCCGGAAATCAATCGTTCAATGGAGGACTTTGCTGAACACTTCGGGTGCGTGACCATACCTGCCAGGTCGGGCAAACCCAAAGACAAGGCTCTGGTTGAAAACCACGTCAAACTTACCTATCATAACGTATACGCCCCACTCCGTAACCGTCAGTTCTTCTCCATCGAGGAACTTAATGCGGCTATTGCGGAGCAGATGATGCTCCATAATCAGCGGCGGATGCAACGCCTGCCTTTCACCCGTGAGGAGCGCTTCATATCCATTGATAAACCAGCTTTGAAGGAGCTTAGGACTGAACGCTTTGAAATCAAGTACCGCTGTGAGTTGCTGGTAAACCCGAACAGCTTCATCTACATGGGACGCACCAAGAACTATTACTCTGTACCGTACAGGTTGATCGGGCAGAAAGTCAAGGTTATTTATACGCGTACCCTTGTCAATATCTACTCCCAGCAGGGAGAACGGGTTGCAACGCACCTCCGTTCATACATTGTTGGTGAATATGTCCGCAATGATGCCCACCTGCCATCCTACTACAATGACTATGTACAGCTGTCACCGGCCAAGTACATATGGCGTGCGGAACGCATCTCTGCCCAGTTCGCAGACATCATCCGCGGGGTCTTTGAGCAGAACACAGCAGCGCCGCCTGAGACCTTCTACAAGTCCTGTGACGGCCTTTTCAACCTCCAGAAGACAACGGAGCCACAGCTCTTTGACCGTGCCTGCAGGGCTGCACTGGAGCGGAACCGCTGCAACTACGGCTTCATCCGTAACCTGATCGAAAGCAAGTGCGCCGGCCTCCCGGCGGAGGACGAGGAGCCAACGCTCTTCCCGGCCGACCACGATAATATCCGAGGAAGGGAATACTTCCAATAACCCACTAATATCAACACACATGGAAAATCAAATCTTCCAAGACCTCAAAGGTCTTCACCTGTCCGGCATGGCTGAATGCTGGCAGAACTTGCAAGAAACGCGGAAGCAGCAGGAAATCGTTCTTCAGGACGGTCTCGTGATGCTGATCCAGGCAGAACACGACCAGCGTGCGGCAAACAAAACGGCACGGCTCATCAAGAATGCACGCTTTCGTTATGATGCCAGTATCGAACAGGTACTCTTTGATCCGGCCAAAGGCCGCGACCAGGGGCGCATCATGCAACTCGCGTCCTGTGAATACATCAGGCAGGGGGCTTCCGTTCTCATCACAGGCCCGGCCGGAGTTGGTAAAAGTTATCTGTCAACAGCCCTTGGCTATCAAGCCTGCCTCTCCGGCTTCAGAGTCCGTTACTTCAACATGAACAAGCTTCTGGAAGCCATGCAAATGTCCCGCATCGAAGCCAAGGCGGCCAAGTTCTTCGACCGGATGGCCGAGGTGGATCTGCTCATCATTGAAGACTTCGGAATGAAGGTCCTGGACGGCCAGCAGCTGCTGGACTTCATGGAACTCATCGAGGACCGGCACGCCCGGAAATCAACAATCATCACCAGTCAACTGCCGGTTAAAAACTGGTACGATATACTTGCAAAAAACACCACCGTGGCAGATGCTGTGCTCGACCGGCTAGCAAAAACAGCACACAGAATCGAGCTTTCCGGTGACAGTATGAGAAAATAATCCTATATTTGCCAAACCAGGCTTGAAACGTTAACTCAAGTGGGTGGTTATCGCCGAAATGCCTGGGTGGTCATCGCCGAAATCCGCACGTAGACACCTTAAATGCTCTATAGATGACAAAAAACAAATTTACACTTTTTCTTTTGAATACTTGATAGATAGTGAGTGAGAATTATCTACACGGCAACTTTGGAATAATGTAAACAATTATTTAAATTTGAAATTTGGAGTGTACTGTACTTCTGAATAGAATTCACCATCTAATCATAAGTACTAGTTCAAAGAAAAGGCTGTGGTTCTTTTGGAATTGATGGATAGATTTGATTCATATAGCTGGCAAGTATGTACATACAAACTGCTTATATTTAGTATCAGATTAGGTTATTGCTGAGAATTATGACAGAGCGAGACGCAAAAAACGTTTTCTTAAAAAGTCTGTATGACTTTACAAAGTCAAATAAGTCTGGCGAGATTCTTTTATCGAATATTGCCATGGAAAACCCTGGTACTGATCTTAAACAGCTTTCTAGAATATGCGAAGGGTTGAAAAACGCTGGATGGATAAATGCAGTTATGTTAACCGGTGGTGATGGAATAATTACAGAGGTTAATTCTGTTGCTTTAGATTATGTAGAACAAAATATTCTTCCACGCATTGAACTACATGCCGATATCGCCCGTATTAAACGACTCGAATCGGATTATTATCGTCTTTTAAATTCCCAAGGAGATAATGCCAATAGAAGAGAGACAATAGAAGCGTTTCATAAATGGTACTCAGCTGCAGCAATTCTATTTAGCAAGCATTTTGACCCGACTGATTCTGACTTTTTGACGTTCAAGAATGCGGATTGCTCTGGCAATGGCTATGTCCTCGAACATGTATACGACTCTATTAGAGCGAACGTTTCTGTTTTGATAAGCAAGTTAGAATCTGTTTCAAATAGAGAACAAATAACAAAAGTACCAAAACCGAAATCTATGGATAATAAAGAATTAAGTAAAGATATTTTTATCGTTCACGGCCATGATGAGGAAATGAAGAGTTCAGTGAAAACACTTCTTCTTCAACTTGGATTGCACCCCATTATTTTGAGCGAGGAACCTAATGGGGGTAAAACTATTATAGAAAAATTCGAAGATAACTCCCAGAAAGTCGATTTTGCCATTGTATTAATGTCTGATAAGGATGATCAAGGTTGTGAAATTGGAAAAAATGATTTCAAACCTCGTGCTCGGCAAAATGTCATATTGGAGCTAGGGTATTTTATTGGTAAACTTGGTAGGAGAAAGCATGTTTGCGTTTTGAAGAAAGACGGGGTTGAAGAGCCGTCAGACATTTTAGGAATTGCATATACGCCATATGTATTGGGACAAAAATCATGGAAATACGAAGTTGCTGACGAACTTCAAGAAGCCGGTTTCGTCATTGATAAAAATAGAATTCGCTAGGTTATACAAACCCCACAGAGTAGAATTTGTTTGTGCAAAATCCAGTCCCCAGCGCGTAACTAACTGATAATCAACATATGATAATATCTTTAACGAGGAGGAATACTAGTCGTTACCTATAGTTATTGACGGCGGCGGGGCTTCGGTCTTGCCGCCTTATTTTTTGACCCTGTAGGTCTGGATGAGGACGGAGATGACGATGAGGGCGATGCCTAGCCAGAAGGAAAAGTTGACCTCTCTCAGTTCGCCGAAAAGGACGGCGGCGAAGGCGATGCTGTACACGGGTTCCAGGTTGTAGGCGAGGTTCACCGTGAAGGCCGACAGGCTCCGCATGGCCTGCAGCTGGAAGAGGAAGGGGAGCACGGTGAAGATGGAGCCGAGCAGGAACAGCCAGAGGAAGTCGGAGCGGACGGGGACGACCGGTTCCGAAGGGAACAGCTGTGCATACAGCGGCATGCACAGGGTGAGGAAGAGGACGCCTCCGATCAGTTCGTACAGCAGCATCGTGGCGCTGTCTTCCCCGGTTTCCCGGGCGACATTGATGTTCAGGATGGAGAAAAGGGAGTACAGGGCCGCACACAGCAGGCCCAGGGCGATACCCAGCCGGTAGCGGGCGTCCAGGCTGAAGATCAGCAGGACACCGGCGATCGATATGAAACTGATGAGGACCTCCGCCCAGGAAATGCGTTTCCGGTTGACGAGCGGGTGGAGCAGGGTGGTGAAGAAGCACGATGTGGCGACGCAGGCGACGCCGATGGAAACGTTGGAGGCCTGGATACTGGCGAAAAACGCCACCCAGTGCAGGGCGAGGATCGCTCCGCAGCCCGCGATTTTCAGGAAGGCCTTCCAGCCGACTCCGTGCAGCCGTCGCATGATCCCCAGGGCGAGGGAGAGCGTGGCGACGCTGATCATCATCCGGTACCAGACGAGCGGGAGCCCGCCCAGCGAGATCAGGCGGCCGAAAATGCCCGTCCACCCGGCCAGGAATACGGCGAGGTGGAGGATGATGAGTATGCGGGTATTTCCGGTTTTCTCCATGGAACGGGAGCTGATGCGGTCAGATGAGCGTCAGCGAATGCCCGGACGCCGGAATGTATTTGTCCAGGAGGTCTGCCGTGCGGAACTTGACGAAGCAAGTGGCGGTCCCGTCGGTGCAGGCGAACCAGTCGCTTTCGGCGACGGCACGGTCCATGACAAGCTGTACGGGGGCCGATTCCGGGAGGATGGCGCTCAGGACCGTGGTGGCGCCTACCGTGACGCCCGTAAGTTCCTGGAGCTTCTCCGCCGGAGCGAAAGACACGCGGGGAATGCCCAGCGCACCGCAGAACTCCCGGGTGACGAACGGTTTGTCGTCCGTGGTCACATACAGGTAGAAAGCCGTCTGCTGCCGGTTGCACAGGAAAACGGTTTTGACGATGCGTACGCCGATTTTCGCGTCGATATGGGCACAGTCCTCCATCGTGAGGCCGGGATCGGTGTCCACCCGTTCGAAGGGGATGCCCAGGGCGGCAAAGGTCCCATAGACCTTTTCCTGGAGGGGCGTGGCAAAGGCCGGCGGGGGCGTGGTAAGAGGGTCGCTTACTTTGAACATGCGGTAAATGTACGAAAAAATCCGTTATCTTTGTAAGAACGAACACTGATCGACATGAACAAGTTAATCCACTCCCTCCTGGCCCTTTCCCTCCTGAGCCTTTTCTCCTGCAAGGGGTACACCGACCTCTCGGTCGCCGATTTCGACAAGATGCTTTCCGAAGATGCGACCGTCCAGCTCGTGGATGTGCGCACGCCCGACGAATTTACCGAGAACCATCTTCCCGGTGCCCTGAACATCGACTGGCAGGGCGACGGCTTCGTGGACCAGGCCAAAGCGCTCCTGGATCCCGCCCGTCCGGTGCTGGTTTACTGCCGGAGCGGCAAACGGAGCGCTGCGGCGTCTTCCGCCCTTCAGAAAGCGGGATTTGCCGTGTACAACCTTCGGGGCGGCTTCCTGGGCTGGACCGAGGCTGGAAAGCGTGTCACGAAATACGAGGTGGAAACCTTCTGGACCGACGGCGGGAAACCGGTGAGGATCACCCTCATCAAGCACGGCTCGCTGGAGGTCGCCTACGACGGCCTTTCCATCCAGGTCGATCCGGTCGGCGAGTATGGCAAGCATACGGACTATGCCGTGGAGTTCCCCAAGGCCGATGTCATCCTGGTGACGCACGAGCACAAGGACCACTTCGAGCCTGCCACCATCGACATCCTCTCCGCGGAGGGCACCCGGCTCATCCTCAATGAAACCAGCCGCGCCCAGATCGGCAAGGGCGAAGCCATTGCGAACGGGCAGCGGACCGAACTTCCGGGCAGCATCGTCATGGACGCGGTCCCGGCCTACAATACCACGCCCGGCCGTGAAATGTTCCATCCCAAGGGCAACGGAAACGGCTATGTCCTCACCATCGACGGCCTCCGCATCTACATCGCCGGCGACACCGAGGATGTCCCCGAAATGGCCGGTCTGAAAGATATCGATGTTGCATTCCTCCCTGTGAACCAACCATTTACGATGACCGTGGACCAGTGCGTGGCTGCCGCTAAGGCCATTGCCCCCAAGGTCCTCATCCCTTACCACTACAGCAAGACCGACCTCTCCGCCCTCCCGTCCCTCCTTCCCGGCCAGGACGTCCGCATCCGGCAGCTGCAGTAATGAAAATCATTGTCGCACCGGATTCGTTCAAGGAGTGCCTGGGCGCTGAAGAGGTGGCCAGGGCGATGGCTGCGGGCCTGCGGGAAGCCATGTCGATGGCTGCGGGCGTGCAAGGGGCCGGCGGGGGCAAAGAGCCCTTGGAGGTGGTGGAGATGCCGCTGGCCGATGGGGGAGAGGGCACCGTCAGGGTGCTTGCCGCCGCGCTGGGGGCACGGATCGTCCGGGCGACGGTCACCGGGCCGCTTGGGGAACCGGTCGAGGCGGAATACGCCATGACCCGATCCGGATCGACGGCCATCCTCGAAGTGGCGTCGGCGTGCGGTCTGCCGCTGGTGCCGCCGGAGAAACGCAATCCGCTGCACACGACCTCCCGGGGTGTCGGAGAACTCATTCTGGACGCACTGAGAAAGGGATGCAAACGCATTCTCATCGGCCTCGGGGGGACATCGACCTGCGACGGGGGAGCGGGGATGCTGTCCGTTCCCGGCCTCCGGGAAAAGGCTGCAGGAGTTACGTTCCAAGCCCTTTATGATGTGGATTGTCCCTTTTACGGGCCCATGGGCGCAGCCCGCGTTTTTGGCCCCCAGAAAGGGGCTTCGCCGGAGGAGGTGGAACTGATCGACCAGAAGATGCAGGCGATGGCCGAAGGAATCCTCCGGGAAACCGGCCAGGACCTCCAAGCCCTTCCCGGGGCGGGCGCGGCCGGCGGCCTGGGCGGAGCGATGGCTGCGTACCTGGGCGCCCGGATGCGCTCCGGCGTGGACGGAATCCTGGACCTCATCGACTTTGACGGAGCGGTTAAGGACGCCGACCTGATCCTGACCGGTGAAGGGAAGTCCGATGCCCAAACCCTGAAGGGAAAGGCCCCGCTTGGCGTATTACGCCGCTCGAAAGGTGTCCCGGTCGCCCTGGTTTCCGGCGCTATCAATGACCGGGAAGAACTGGGAAAGGCCGGATTCCAATACCTGCTCCCGGTCACCCCGGAAGGGACACCCCGGGAACTGGCCATCGACCCGGAAACAGCCGTCGAAAACATAAAAAAGGCGGTCACCGCCCTCATCCAGTATTATGCGTAAAACCATTCTCTTTCTCCTGCTTGCCGTCGCCTGCGCTCCCCGCGTGCAGGAAGAACCGGCGAAAACGACCTTCCAGACCTCCCAGGGCTGGCGTCCAACCATCGACATCCGGGCCGATGCCGTCATGGTGTACGGCGCGAACGGTCGGGTTCCGCTCGAGGAGCGGCTGGCATCCTGGCGGGAGCGCGGCTATACGACCCACTTCATGACCGGCATCGCCTGGGGCGGCTATGCCGACTATTTCACCGGCGAGTGGGATGGCCGGGCCCATTGGGACGAAGGGCAGGTAAATGCCGCCGGTGACACGCTCTGGCACGGGAAGAACGTGCCCTATATCGTCCCCACGGAGAACTACCTGGCCTATTTCAAGGAGCGGCACATCAAGCGCGTCATCGACGCCGGAGTGGACGCCATTTTCCTGGAAGAGCCCGAATTCTGGGCCGCCGGCGGCTACAGCGATTCCTTCAAGCGCGAATGGGAGGCCTATTACGGAACCCCCTGGCGACCGCAGGACGAATCCCCGGAAGCGACCTATCTCTCTTCCAAACTGAAGTATCACCTTTATTATCGTGCGTTGGAAGAGGCTTTTACCTATGCCAAGGAGTACGGCCGTTCCCTGGGTCGCGACATCAAGTGCTACGTTCCCACGCACTCTCTCCTGAACTATTCCCAGTGGGAAATCGTGAGCCCCGAGGCCTCCCTGGCCTCGCTGGACTGCGTGGACGGTTATATCGCGCAGGTATGGACCGGAACCTCCCGCGTCCCGGCCTGGTACCGGGGCGAGTGCAAGGAACGCGTCTTCGAGACCGCCTATCTGGAATACGGCTGCATGGCGTCCATGGTGGCCCCGACCGGCCGCCGTGTCTGGTTCCTGACAGATCCCATCGAGGACGCGACCCGGGACTGGGAGGACTTCCGCCGGAACTACCAGGCCACCTATACGGCCCAGCTCCTGTATCCGCAGATCGCTGATTATGAGGTCATGCCCTGGCCGGACCGGATCTATGAACACCTTTATCCGAAAGCCCCCGGTTCCGACGAGCGGATCCGCGTTCCCCAGGACTTCTCTTCCATGATGCAGGTCATGACGAACGCCCTTCAGCATATGCCGGTGGTCGATACGCGACCGGACGGATCGGCTGGTATCTCCGTCCTCATGGGCAATTCCCTGATGTTCCAGCGTTTCCCGGTCCATGACAGTTATGACGATCCCCGGATGTCCAACTTCTACGGCCTTGCCCTGCCGCTCATCCGGAAAGGCGTTCCCGTGGGGATCACCCACATCGAAAATCTCGGCTGGCCGGAGGCTCTGAAGAGCGTGAAGCTCCTCCTGATGACCTACGCCAATATGAAACCGCTCGATCCGGCCGCCCACGATCAGCTGGCGGAATGGGTCCGGGGCGGCGGGAAACTGCTTTATTCTGCCACGGATACGGATCCCTTCCAGGGCGTCCAGGAGTGGTGGAATACGGGTGGGAATACGTACAAAGCCCCCTCGGACCATCTTTTCGAACGGATGGGCATCGACCCGGGCGCTCCGGAAGGGACCTATCGGTACGGCAAGGGTACGGTCCGGATCCTCCGTCACGACCCGAAGCAGTATGTCATGGAATCGGAAGAGGCCCTGCTGGATGCCGTCCGGGACCTGTACGGGCCCATGGAAGAGAAAACTTCTTTCACCCTGGACCGCGGCCCCTACAAGGTTGTCGCCGTCCTGGAGGGAGGGGAACCGCTGACCCTGGACGGCTGCTTCATCGACCTGTATGACCCCGACCTGCCGGTCTTTGCCCATAAGGTCGTCGCCCCTGGCACCCAGGCCCTTTTATACGATGTCCGGAAGGCTCCAAAGGCCCCCTGCATCCTTGCAGCGGCCAGCCGGGCCTATGAGGAAAAGTCCTCCCGACACGGCTATTCCTACCTGTGCAAGGGCCCGGTCGAGACGGTCAATGTCACGCAGGTCCGGCTTCCCCGCCAGCCCGTCTCCGTCCTTGTGGACGGTGTGGAAACGCCTTACACATGGGACGATACCGCCCATACCTGCTTCCTCCGCTTCCCGAACAGCCCCGAGGGCGTCCGGGTGGACATCCGTTGGTAAAACCTTAATTTCCGAAAAGAAACGCCAATAACTTGGGCAGGAAGACGATGAGGCCGATGACAAAAGCAGTCATGGCGCAGACGAGTACGGCTCCGGCGCAGATGTCTTTCACGTCCCGAATCCTTTCGTCCCTGTTGGGTTGAACGACATCGGCCAATCGCTCGATGGCGGAATTGATGGCTTCTGCAGAGATGACGAGCCCTATCGCAAAAACAACGGCGATCCACTCGTAGGTTGAGATGCGGAAAAGAAAACCAGCCAAAATGACCAGGACAGTCATGCTTAAATGGATCCAGGCATTGTGCTCCTGACGGACGAAAACGGACAACCCTTTCCAGGCGTTTCTGAAACTGGCCATCCGGGCTCTTAAAGAGAATGGTTCCTTCTTCATGCGTCGTCTAATTCGGCATCAACGCAAATATACAAAAAATAGAGGAAATCCTTTGTCGTTGATTACACCGGCACAATCTCGAACTTTCCGGAAGGCCTCAGGAAGGTTGAAAAGTAGGGAGAAAAGCCTTTAACTGCTTAAAGATCACCCAAACTATTCATCCTCAAAACAGGCCGATATTGAGGATGAAACGGGCAAAATGCACCTCTCGTCCTCATGAAAAGGCTTTTTTGAGGACGAACACACCTGAAAACGAAAAGCCAGCCCCGAAAGGCTGGCCTGCTGTGTAGACCAAACACCTAAATTCTCGAACCTTTTGGAGGATCTCTGGAAGGTTGAAATATTTGCGCAATATATTGAAAATCAGGTAAGTGAGAATATGGCAGAAATGGAGGGTTCAGAGATAAAGGAATAGGAATAGTTGAATTTCTATATGTTCTGTAATCCTTCCACTCCGAAAGGAATAAGCCTATTCAGATAGAAATCCTTTGCAGACGCTTCGGTGAATACTGCATACCAACCCTCCTTTGTTTCAACGACGTTTGCAAAAGGACTATACCATCGAAAATCTTTCTCCAAAGGTTTGTTCTTTCCGAGGAAATGACGGTTCTCTTTCAACAGTGGATATAGGGTGATAAGATAAACGCCACTCCCTTTGATGCATTCAACGATAGAATCCCTTTTCTTGTTGTGTTTCCTTAGCCAGATATGGGTTACAATATCCGAATTGGGCAAGTTGGAGAGCGCCGTTTTGATTTCATCCGGAGAAACTGGAAAGTAGTAATCCCGTGAAGTGTTGTCGATCATCAGGATAGGAACCTCATCAAGTTCAGTGGGGGCGTGAAAGGAGTGCTCACGAGCAAAGATGTTATCATCCAGTTTGAGTCTCCCTCTGCCGCCCATTTTATCTCCGAATTCTCGGTTTTTCTTCCAGGCTGTTTGTTTATGTGCTTTGTTCTGAGTACCCATGTAATTGGCGAATGTGTATTCTTCCCCGTCTAACACAAAGATAGTGATTAAAAATGAAAGAACCGTTATTTGATTCCAATGTACAAGGTGTGATTTTGATTGACATACCTTGACCAGGGAAACTCGACAGGATAGCCTTCTAATGGCGATATCGCGTACAAGGTCTGCGGCTTAAAAACACACCTTGTACAATCAGCTACGATAATATAGTTTTGGGGTAAAAACGTTAACCGATTGATAATTGATCAGTTAGCATTTTAAGTAGTAAACTACACAGGTAGGATTTCGAACCTTTTGGAGGATCTGAAGAAGGTTGAGAGATTTGCACAAAATATTGAAAAACAGATTCGAATTCCTACCTGATGTGATAGCAATACCCCTTCGAATCACATGATTCGCGTTGATGGGTGCGATTATTGCAGCGTTTTTTCCGCGAATTTAACATTACCGTTATGCGATCCGTCTCCATTTCCATCCTATGCCTTTGTTTGCTGGTCTCCTGCGGCAGGTCATCGGATAATACGCCCTCTCTTGCCTTCGAGAAGATACGAGCGTTCCAAGAATCGGAAGATGTAAGGTTCCTTTCCGAGGCCCATGACTTATTCCGGCAATGTGAAGATGGGAAGAACGGGGAAAAGATGGTTCCATACCGCATGGTACTATATGAGATTTTTGCGGATTATGATGGTGCCCGTAATTATATCTCTAAAATTGAAGGGTCCCATCATGTCGAACAGTTTGACCCTGTCGCCTTGCGGACGGAACTCGAATTGTACGAAAGCGCCGACAATTACGAGTTGAATCAAGTAGACAGTCTGCTTCATCAGTTGATCAAGCGATATGCCCAGCTGTATAAAGAAACAAACGACGATTATTGGTTGCAAGAGATGGTCGGGTTGTACGAAGCATGCCGTGGCGATTCTCAGGACTTGAAGAGTGAATTCATTCCGGATTCCTTTACCCATCCTGAATCCTTCGACATGAATCGTTTTCTCCAACTTGTCGACCAATCAGAGTTGTCATTTGAAGAGACGTATCAGGAAGTTTTAAGGGTTCGAAACGAGCTGAACGGTTTCCCGGTTGATTGTATGAATCCCCGTCTTTCGCAAGCCATCCTGGAATCGATTGGCGAAGGGAAGAAGGTGGGTAGTTATCATTACCCCGACTCTGTCCTTTGCGCCGGGGTCTGGTTTGACTTTCGCGGCGAGGCAGACTCCCTTTATGTATTAAATGGGCCGATGCCTTTGTATGATGATGATTCTGATAATCAATTCCTGGGATATATTGAGGGGAAGAACTGCCTGGTCAGTTTTGCCGCCATGGGAAAGACCAATCCGCAGACGATCAATCAGATACTCGATACTACCGCCTTGCAAACGAATCAGGTGCAATACAAGGCATCGGTAGATGCATTTACGTCTCATCTTTCCGGAATGAATGTCTGTGCCTGGTTGGTTTCTTCGTTCTCGTTTGACGAATTCGGAGGGCTGAACCTCCAGAATCGTCGCATGCGACGTTAGGCCTGCGGAAGAGGTCCGCGTAATCTGCTGACTTTCAATGAGCCCATTCTGCCGTTCCTGCAGGCCCCTAGCAAATTCAGGAGGCCTGCGGATTGTCTTTTATGAAGACCTTGATAATCAATGGAATGCAAAGATCTTTTCCGCAGGCCCAGTGTAACTCTGGGTCTATAGTCCTACTGATGGGGTGAGGGCGAAGCCTCCGTTGCCAAACGAAAAAGCCAGCCCCGAAAGGCTGGCCTGTTTAGTAGCGGAGGCAGGACTCGAACCTACGACCTCCGGGTTATGAGCCCGACGAGCTACCGACTGCTCTACTCCGCGATGTGGATTGCAAAGGTAAGGACTTTTTTTGAAAATCCAAAATTTTATGCCAGGAATTCCAGGATTTTGTCCATTTCAGTGGCCTGGAAGGCCTGTTGCTCGCCGGTTTCGAGGTTTTTGAGGTTCACCGTGCCGGCTTCGATTTCGGAACTTCCGTTGATGGAAATGAAGGGGATGGCCTTCTTTGCGGCGTAGTCGAACTGCTTCTTGAGCTTGCCCGCTTCGGGGTAAACTTCCACGGAAATGCCGGCTTCGCGGAGGGCTTTCGCCAGCGGGAGGACATAGCGGAGCTCATCCGGACCCATGACTGCGAACAGGAGCCGCGTGCTGCTGGCCAAGTCGGCGGGGAACTTGTCCAGGCCCTTGAGGACGTCGTAGATGCGGTCCGCGCCGAAGGAGATGCCCACGCCGGAGACGTTCGGGAGGCCGAAAATACCGGTGAGGTTGTCATACCGTCCGCCGCCGCAGATACTGCCGATGGGGAAGTCCAGCGCCTTCACCTCGAAGATGGCGCCGGTGTAGTAGTTGAGGCCGCGGGCGAGGGAAAGGTCGATCTCCACGGGTTGGGAGACGCCCGCCACGTCGATCAGGCCGAAGAGTTCCTCGAGCTCATCGACACCGGCGAGGCCGGCTTCCGACACGATGCCGGAGGCGGAACCGCCGTTGAAGAGTCCCCGCATGGTCGCGATCTTCTCCTCCTTGGTACCGGAGAGCTGCAGGACCGGGCGCAGGACCGCGATGGCCTCCGCCGTCAGTCCCTTCTCGATCATCTCCGCCTCGACGCTCTCCAGGCCGATCTTGTCCAGTTTGTCGATGGCGACGGTAATGTCCACCACCCGCTCGGGGAATCCGCAGATTTCCGCGAGGCCGGTGAGAACTTTGCGATTGTTGATCTTGACGAGGACGTTCACGCCCAGCTGGCTGAACACCTGGTCCACCATCTGGACGAGTTCCAGCTCATTGACCTGGGACGTGGAGCCGATGACGTCCACATCGCTCTGGTAGAACTCGCGGTAGCGGCCCTTCTGCGGGCGGTCGGCCCGCCAGACCGGCTGGATCTGGAACCGCTTGAACGGGAAGGAAATCTCGTTCTGATGCTGGACCACATACCGGGCGAAGGGGACCGTGAGGTCATACCGGAGGCCTTTCTCGGGCGGAAGGGCCGCCTTTTCACCGGAATTCTGGATGCGGAACAGGAGCTTGTCGCCCTCGTCGCCGTACTTGCCCAGCAGGGTGGAGAGATTCTCCATCGCCGGCGTCTCGATCTGCTGGTATCCGTAGGTGCGGAAAACGCTCCGGATGGTGTCGAAGATATAGTTGCGTTCGGCCATTTCGCGCTGGCCGAAGTCACGGGTTCCCTTGGGAATGGACGGTTTCTGTGCCATAGTCTGTCTGAATGTGACTGCAAATATACCGATTTTTACTTATATTTGTAAGTTATATCGTTATTACCCGAAAGATGAAAGAATTTGTCAAAATGATGCTGGCCGTGATCTGCGCGTTCCTCGTGATGCAGATCGTCGGCTTTTTCCTCTTCTTTATCATGATCGGCAGCATGGCGGCCCTGGGCAGTGGCAAGACCGTCCTGCCGCGCGAAGGCGTGCTGGATGTGGACATGGCGCAGTTCTCCCTCGCCGAGCAGACCGTGGATGACCAACTGAGCGGGTTCTCCCTCAGCGGTTTCTCCAATGTCGCCACCGTGGGCCTCTGGGACGCCATCCAGGCCATCGACGCCGCTGCGGCCGATCCCGGCATCAAGTATATCCTCCTGCGTCCGGATGCGGCTTCCGGCGGCACCTCTTCCCTGGAGGAATTCCGGAACGCCCTCGTCGAGTTCCGGAAGAGCGGCAAGGCCGTCGTGGCTTATCTGGAGAACCCTTCCAACGGGTCCTATTACCTGGCTTCCGCCGCCGACAAGATCTACATGACCTCCTACCACGGCGGCATGGTCCAGATGACGGGCCTTTCCGGGCGGATGATCTTCCTGAAGGACATCCTGGACAAGGTGGGCGTGAACTATCAGCTGATCCGGCACGGCAAGTACAAGTCCGCCGGCGAAATGTATATCAAGAACGCCCCCTCCGAGGAGAACCTCGAGCAGAACCAGGTGATGGTGAATTCCCTTTGGAAAACCATCTCCGGCCAGATCGCGGAGTCCCGCGGCCTTTCCGTGGAGAAGTTCAACGAGCTTGTGGACAATCTCACCCTGATCTTCCCGGAGGACATGCTCCGCGAAGGACTTGTGGATGAACTGCTTGACCACGAAGGACTGGTGAGCAAGCTCTGCAACCTCGCCCAAGTGGAAGACGTGAAGGACCTGCATCTGGTCCCGCTGGCCGATTATACCTCCGCCAAGGTCCTGAACCTGGCCGGCAAGGAGAACGTCGCCATCCTTTTCGCCGACGGTGAAATCACCGACGGCTCCGGTTACGACGGCATCACCTCCGACCGTTTCGTCAAGGAAATCGACAAGATCCGCAAGGACAAGTCCATCAAGGCCGTGGTGCTCCGCGTGAATTCTCCGGGCGGCAGCGTCGTCGCCTCCGAGAAGATCCGTACGGCCCTCTCCCTCCTGAAGGCGGAGAAGCCGCTCGTGGCCTCTTATGGTAATTATGCCGCTTCCGGCGGTTACTGGATCTCCTCCGGTGCGCAGAAGATTTATTCCGACGCCACCTGCCTTACCGGTTCCATCGGCGTGTTCTCCCTGATTCCGGAGTTCTCCGGTGTGACCAAGAAGCTGGGCGTGAACGTCGTCACCGTGGGTTCCAACAAGCATAGCGACATGTTCTCCCTCATGCGTCCCTTCGATGCGGAGGAAACGGCTTCCCTCCAGTCCTATGTGGAGGACATCTACGGGCAGTTCGTGGGCCTCGTCGCCGAGGGCCGCTCGCTGGATCCGCAGAAGGTCGATGAGATGGCGCAGGGCCGCGTCTGGGTAGGAAACGACGCCCTGGGCCTGGGCCTGGTCGATGAGATCGGCGGCCTCCGCGAGGCCGTGGCTTATGCCGCCTCCCTGGCCGGGTATGTGTCCAAGGAGGACTATAAGGTCACCTGCTATCCGGCCCCGCTCTCGACGGCCGAACAGTTCATGCAGATGTTCGGCAGCCAGCAGGAGGAGCCTTCCATCCTGGAAGGAACCCCGTTCGAGGTCTTCGGCAAGGCGCTTACCACCCTGAAGGGGAACGAACCCATGCAGGTGTACGCCCGGCTCCCGTACGATATCGAAATCCGCTAGTGCATGGATGAAAAGAAACTGACACCCATGCGTTTCCAGCCCGAACGGGTGGAACGGAAATGGGGGATGGTGGAATACCGGATTGCCGATCTCGGGTACATCGATTCGGTGGCCCTGGATGGCTGGCTCTCGGGGAATTCCATCAGCGATATCATGCAGACATACCTGGAGCGGATTGCCGGCGAGGTGCCCTTCGAGAATTACGGGACGCAGTTCCCGGTCATGGTCAAGTGGCTGGACATCAAGGGCCGTACCTCCCTGCACGTGAATCCGGACGACGAGGCGGCCGAGCAGCGCTACGACGCCTTCGGCAAGACCGCGCTCTGGTACGTGTCCGCGGCCGGGCCCGATGCGAAGCTTTACCTGGGGTTCAAGCGCGACGTAACCGCCACGGAGTTCTACGAGAAGTGCCTGGACGGCACCGTGGAGGAACTCCTGAACGTGATTGAACCGAAAGTCGGGGAGCACTATCTGGTTACCCCCGGCATGGTCCATGCGGCGCAGGATGTGCGCCTTCTGGAAGTGGCCGAGTCCTCCGAACTGTGGTTCCGCCTGCATGCCTGGGGCGATGCCGAAAGCGAACTGCACCTGGAAGAAGCCTTCGACCTGATTGACTTCAAGGCCTACCGGATGCCGCGGCCGGTGAAGGGAAATCCCGAGGCTGTTACAGAGAAACTTGCTGTCACTCCGCAGTTTACGGTCAATGCCATTCGCCTTCGCGATGCCGTCCGCGTGACGGACCAGGGAGGAAGTTTCCGACTCTACGCCTGTGTCCATGGCGCCGGTGCGGTGGAGGTGGACGGGATGGACCGTCTCCGCTTCCGCGAAGGTGACGCCGTCCTCGTTCCCGCCGAACTCAAGAATTTCATCCTGGCCCCGACGGATCGGGATACCCTGGTCCTGGAGGTGCTTCTCGAGCCCCGTCACGAGCCCGACGCCTATATCGACCCTGCTGCAGAGCCTTACCTGAAGGGGGAGGATTATGACGGTCTGGAAGGTGACGAACTCCCGGATCCTGAACTGTCGTGACATGGCCGATACGCGTATTGACAAATTCCTCTGGGCGATCCGGGCCTTCAAGACCCGGACCGATGCCACCGATGCCTGCAAAGGCGGGAAGGTGAAGATCGGCGGGGTCAATGCCAAGCCCTCCAAAGAGGTCAAGCCCGGCGACATCCTGCAGGTCCGGAAAGGAACCTTGACCTTTACTTATAAAGTATTGCAGCCGCTGGAGCGCCGCGTGGGGGCGAAACTGGTCCCGCAATATGCGGAGAACCTGACGCCCGCTTCCGAACTCGAGAAGCTCCGCGCTCCGGTGGAAACGTTCTTCGTCACCCGCGACCGCGGCGCCGGCCGTCCCACGAAGAAGGACCGCCGGGAGATCGAGGAAGCCTGGGACGCCATCGACTTCAACGACATTCCCGACGACGTGGCGGCCCGTTTCGGCCTCACCGACGAAGACATCGATTCGTTGTAGGATTTCGGGCTCCATCATCCTTACGAATGGTTAACAACTTCCGGCAATCCCTAAAAATGGGGATTGCCGCTTGCTTTTTGCCGGCCTATCTTTGCGCTCGAAACTGAAGAGACGCAATGAAAAGACTTCTGATTATCCTCGTTACCGTCCTGCTGGGAACCGTTTCCGGTTGGGCGCAGCGTCTGACCGTAGGTGGCTATGGCGAGGTCGCGATGACGCGTAACTTCTACAGCGACAATGTGTACCGCTATTCTTCCGCTGCGTCGCATGCGGGTGAGCAGCATGGCCGTTTCGATATTCCGCATGCCGTGATCTATGTCGGTTACGACTTCGGGAAGGGTTGGTCCATGCAGACGGAGATCGAGTTCGAGCACACCGGTACCGGTACCGCTTCCGAGAAGGAGTTCGAGGAGGCCGGCGAGTGGGAGTCCGAGATTGAGAAGGGCGGCGAAGTGGAGCTGGAGCAGTTCTGGATCCAGAAAAGCTTCCGCCCGGAGCTGAATCTCCGGATGGGCCACATGGTCGTTCCCGTGGGTGGGCTGAACAATGCCCATGAGCCCCTGAACTTCTTCACCGTGTATCGTCCGGAAGGGGAGTACACGATCCTTCCATCCACCTGGCATGACACGGGCATCAGCCTGTGGGGCCGGACGGCCCACTGGCGCTACGAAGCCATGGTGATCGCCGGCCTGGACGCCTACATGTTCAATACCGAGAACTTCATCAAGAACGGCGCCGGATCCCCCTTCGAGTTCAAGGCTGCGAACCAGCTGGGTTTTGCCGGCCGGATCGACAATTATTCCGTCAAGAACCTGAGGATGTCCCTCAGCGGCTTCTATGGCCGCGCTTTCAACAATACCTATCCCTATGAGGTGATCGCCGAATCCTCCCGCTATGCCGGGGTGGTGGGCCGGACCGCCGTGGGGGCTTTCGACTTCGAATACAAAGGTCGCCGCCTCATCGCCCGGGGCAATGCCGATTACGGTTACGTCGGGGATGCCACGATGATCAGCAACATGAAGCGCAACCGTTCCGCCAACAACGCTCCGTATAAGAAGTCCGCCGTGGGCAAAGGCGCCATGGCATTCGGCGGCGAGGCCGGTTACGACATCCTTCCCTGGTTTGCCCATACGGAAAAGCAGCTCTTCGTCTTCGGCCGCTACGAATACTACAATTCCTTTATCCCCGATGTGGGCGAGGAACCCGCCGAGTGGACGGTGAAGAACCGCATTGCCGTGGGCCTGAATTACTTCCCGATCCCGCAGATTGCCGTGAAGGCAGAGTATTCGCACCGTTTCCTGAAGGCCGGATACAATCCCGAGCCGTCCGTGAGCCTGGGTATCTGCTACATGGCCTTTTTCAACCGCAAATAATCAAAACCAACTGCATATGAACAGACTGATGAAAACTTTGGGCGTCTTCGCGCTTGCTTTCCTGACGCTCGCCTCCTGCAACAAGGATCCCAAGGCCGATCCCACTGGCCTGACGGCACAGGAAAAGGCCCTCAAGGCCGCCGTGGAGACCTATGTCCCGGGCGTCATCTATGAAATCTATGGCAACCTGGCCGACGAGACGGAGTCCCTGTACAACCAGCTCGCCGCCCTCAAGGCGAAGGATACCTATGTGCAGGCGGACATCAACGCGATCTGCACGACCTTCCTTTCCGCCCGTAAATGGTGGGAGCAGAGCGAGGCCTTCCTCTATGGTGCCGCCACCGCTTACGGCATCGACCCGCATATCGACTCCTGGCCGCTGGACAAGGACAAGCTTGCCAAGAGTCTTTCGAATGCCGAGACCATCGCCGACCTGGACAAGGAAGGCGCCGGTGCCGTGGATGAGGTGGGCGCTGCGTCCCTGGGCTTCCATGGGATCGAGTTCATCATCTTCCGCGACGGGGCGAACCGCAAGGCCGCTGCCCTGAATGGCGTGGAGGACGACGAGGCTTTCGCCGGCCGGAATGTCACCGGCAAGAGCGAGGTGATCTTCGCCACCGCCGTGGCCGAGGACCTCAGAAACTACTGCTTCGAGCTCCAGGTCGCCTGGGATCCGGACGCTCCGGCAGCCCGGGTGAAACTGGTCGAGGATGAACTGGAACTGAACACCGTTATGGATTCCGGTCTCACGTATGGCGAAAACCTGCTGGGCACCGGCAATGCCGGCAGCACCTACCGCAGCTGGCCGGAAGCGGTCTCCAACATCCTGGTCGCGGGTTGCTCCAACATTGCCAACGAGGTGGCCAACACCAAGATCGGCACGGCCCACTATGTGAACAGCAAGGACTACGATCCCGATTATATCGAGTCCCCGTATTCCAAGAAGTCCTACCAGGATTTCAAGGACAACATCCTTTCCGTCCAGTACAGCCTGTATGGCGGCCAGGGGCTCAATAGCGCCGCTTCCGCCTCCATCATGCAGTTCCTGAAGGACAACGGCTGGGACAAGGCCTCGAACCTCGAGTCCGCCCTGAAGGACGCCGTCGCTTCCCTCGACGCCTGCCTCGCGAGCGGAAAGGCCTTCGTGGATGATCCCACTGCCGCTGTCGCCGAGACGGCTATCGTGAAAATCAATGCTTTGGATGCCCTTCTGAACGAAGCTGCCGACTGGATTTCCAAACTGTAAACCATGAAAAGAATTCATATTGTTTTAGCGCTTGCAGCCGCGGTTTTCGCCGCGACTGCTTGCTTGGATCATGAAGTGGGCCCCACCCCGGCACATGAGTCCGATGCCAAGTATGTGGGGCAGGCCGTCGGTAACTTCACGGCCGACGAATGGTATGTAGGCGGCCGTCTTGGTACCACGGAAAATGTCACCGAAGGGTGCTATGAGGACGAGGCGCCGGCCGTCATTGAGCAAGGGCTCGAAAACGCCTTCAACCATGGCGAGATGTTCTTCGAGCGTAATGTCACGCTGAACACCGCCCCGTTCCGCGGTCTGGGACCGGCCTCCGTGCGCAAGTCCTGCCTGGATTGCCACCCTGCCTACGGCCACGGCAAGTGGCAGAGCGTGTATGAGGCCAACACCTCCCGCGCTTTCGGCAACGGCTACCTCCTGGTGGTCTATTATGCCAATGAACCCGGCTCCAACGACGGTGCCTACGTTTCCGAAGTGACCGGCATGCCGCAGACCATGTCTGCCGATCCGTTCCTCCCGCCCATCGACGAGAAGGGAATCCACATCGACTGGATTCCGATTGCCGCGATGGAAAGCGGACTTCCGATGACGTTCCCCGATGGAGAGGATTATACGCTTCAGTATCCGGAACTTACCATCGACCGTGAGGCCTTCAACACGAATCCGAATCCGTATGATACGGCGAAGGAGAAGGGCCTCACCATGGGCTTCCGGCTGGAATCCACCATCGGCGTGATCGGCTCCGGCCTCATCGACGCGATCCCGGCGGAGGCCATCCGCGAACAGTATCAGGCCGAGGCTCCGTACGTGGAACTGAATCCTGCGTTCTGGGACAAGGCGGCCAATGATTTCGCTCCTACGGCCTATTATGGGAACTGGCAGCCCGGTATCTACGGCGACGGCTACCTGGCCGACGGTACTTTCGTCGCCCGCGGCACTTATGCCCCTGTCAAGCGCTTCACCTATGCGATGACCCGCGGCAGCCTGCAGGACGGCGCCGGTGCCAACGCCATCTGGAACATCACCAACGTGTCCCGTCCGGACCGCCCGTTCCTGTACACGACGGTCGCCTGGGCCCGCAAGATGTCCGAGACTCCGTCCGTCATCAAGGCCATCCGCGAGGAAGGCGCCTCTTCTCCTTACTATGTCGATGTCAATGAAGACGGTACCGTCACCGATGCGGAAATCTCCGAGGCCGTCCTGGCCCTCCTGAGCCCTTCCACGAACCAGTTCGACAATCCCTATCACAACTTCGAGCCGGAAATGTCGGCCGACGATTTCTATGACTTCATGGTCTGGCACCGGGGCCTGTCCATTCCGCGCGCCCGCAACCTGCATGACAAAGATGTCCAGCGGGGCAAGGAACTGTTCATGAGCATGGGCTGCGCCTCCTGCCACAAGCCGTCCTGGAAGACCGGCGACGACAACTACTGGTCCCCGGCGATGAATGAGAACAAGCCTCTTCCGCGGTATGCGAACCAGACCATCTGGCCCTACTCCGACTTCATCCAGCATCGTCTGTTCATGAAGAACGACATCCACGGTACCTGGTGCCGCACCACGCCGCTGTGGGGCCGCGGCCTCTCCGCCCTGAATACCGGCGCCTCCGACCGTCTGCACGACTGTCGCGCCCGGAATGTCGTGGAAGCCATCATGTGGCACGCCTATTCCCGGAAGAGCGACGCCTTCGAGTCCACCGAGAAGTTCTACAACCTCTCCAAGGCCGATCGCGACGCCGTCGTGAAATTCATCGAATCTATCTAGCGGATTTTCCGTTATTTAGGTTATCTTTGTCTCCTGTATGAAACGAACTTGCAAATATCTCTCCTACGGCGCGGCGGCGGTCCTCATCGTGATGATGATGGCCGCCACCATCGTCGAGAAGATCAAAGGTACGCCCGTCGCCTTTGACGTGTTTTATCACAATCCGTTGTTTATCACCCTGTGGGCGGTGACGGCCGTGGCGGGGCTGATCTACCTGGTCCTGTACGGAACGCCCAAGCGGGTGATCACGATGGCCTTGCATGTAGGCCTCGTCGTGATCCTGGCCGGAGCGTTCGTGACCTATGTCTTCGGCGAAACCGGGATGATCCATCTCCGGGAAGGGGAGGCGAAAGGCACTTTCGAACTGGAGGATGAGTCGGTGGCCGAACTCCCGTTCAGCATCCGGCTGGACGAGTTCGCCATCGAGTACCACCACGGCTCCAAAATGCCTTCCGACTATCGCTCCGAGATCACCTTCCTCCCTGCAAATGAGGTGGTTACGATATCCATGAACAATATCGCCAAGTACAGGGGCTACCGTTTCTACCAGGCCGATTACGACGAAGACGGGAAGGGCAGCATCCTGGCTGTGAGTCACGACCCCTGGGGCGTCGGAATCACCTATGCAGGCTATCTCATCCTGCTCCTGTCCATGATCGGATTCTTCTTCCAGAAGGATACGGCTTTCCGGGCTGCGCTCAGGCGGGTCGCGTCCATGACGGCGGCGGTGGCGCTTTTCCTGGCGCTTCCGTCCGTCAGCGCTTCGGCGGCTGGTTCCCGCGACCTGGAAAAGGCCCTGGGAGACATGTACGTGTACTATGGACACCGGGTATGTCCTTTCGATACCTATCTGCAGGAGAAGGGGGCCGATGCGGCCATCGAGTCGTTGGAGAAGATGAAGATCTTCCCGCTTGCCGACTCTACCGGCACCGTATCCTGGTATGCGGCTTCGGACCAGTTCCCGGAGCAGGTGTATGAGGACGAGGCGCTCTGGACCTTCCTTCGGAAGTCCGCGGACCTCGTGAAGGAGTCTGTGACGGCGGGCGATATCGCCGGGGCGGAAAAGATCCTGCAGGGCATCAAGGCCTATCAGGAGAAGACGGCGGCTTCCGTCATCCCGTCGGCGAAGAAGGTGAAGGCGGAACGCCTGTACATCCGGATCGCCCGGCCCAAGGTGGAGTTCATGCTGTGCCTGACCCTCGGAATCGTCCTGTTCATCCTGGGCGGCATCCTGATCACGAAACGGAAGAAGTATCCGGCCTGGGTGCTGACCGCCGGGGCGGTCGTCGCCCTCCTCATCTGGCTGTACCTGACGGTCGTCATCGGCCTTCGCTGGTATGTCTCCGGCACGGGTCCGTATGTGGGCCGATACAATGTGATGATGCTGATGGCGTGGTTCGCAACGCTGGCTATCCTGCTGCTTTACAAGCGGTTCCCGTTGATTCAGCCGCTGGGCTTCCTGCTGGCGGGCTTTACGATGCTGCTGGCGAGCCGGGCTGGGGTGAGTCCCCAGATCATGCCGCTGATGCCGGTCCTCCAGTCTCCGCTCCTGTCCATCCACGTGCTGTCCATGATGATGTCCTACACGCTCTTCGGCCTGGTGGCCTTCAACGGCATCATGGGCGTGGCCGTTCCTTCGGCCGAGGCGCGGGAGAACCTTCGTGACGTGAGCCTCGTCGTGCTGTATCCGGCGGTGTTCCTCCTCACCTTCGGCACCTTCCTCGGCGCCGTCTGGGCGAACATCTCCTGGGGCAGCTACTGGGCCTGGGACCCGAAGGAAACATGGGCCCTGGTCACCCTGCTGGTCTATTCCTTCACCCTCCACGGGGGAGCGCTGAAGCCCTTCCGGAATCCGCGCTTCTTCCACTGGTACACCATCGTCGCCTTCCTTTGCGTCCTCATCACCTACTTCGGCGTGAACTTCCTCCTGGGCGGAATGCATTCGTACGCCTAAGGAATTTGGCGTCTTTCATCCAGATTTGCTATCTTTGTCAATCTTTGACTGACAAGCATGCTGAAGAAGATAAAAGACGCGTTCAGGATACGGCTCAGGGCTTTCCAGATTTGGCAGAAGCTGGGCTTTTTGCCGTGGGCGAAACCCAAGGAGAAAGCGAAGAAGAAGTCGTCCGAAAAAGGAAAGGGAGACTTCTACCGGGGAACCTTCGACGGGATTCCTTTCCTGAACGACGACGCCAAGCGCACGTTCACGCATCTGTTGCTCCGTCCCGGGTATATGATCCGGGACTACCTGAGCGGACAGCACGAACGGTACATGGCGCCGTTCACCTCCATGATCATCTTCTTCGCCTTCTTTGCGTTGGTTTCGTCGATCGTCAATCCGGAATACCCCAGGAAATCCGCTCCGGCCAAGGAGAAGGTGGAGCTCCAGGCGGACGATTCGACAGCCGTTGATTCGACAGCTGTTGGTTCGGTGGCTATTGACTCAACGGCTATTGACTCGACGGCGATTGATTCCATAGACGTCGATTCGGCACCCCTCAATCCGAGAGCGAAGAAAATCATCCGAGGAATTCTCCGGCTTTTGGAACACAAGCACATCCTGAGCCTGGACAGGCATCCGGAAGATGTCGATACCCCTTGGGAAGCGTCCCTGGCGGCTCTCGAAAGTTCCCTCCGGAGTCGCGGCGTCTATCTTTTCCTCGGGGATTTCCTTTTCATGTGCTTTGCCATGGCCTTGGCCCTACGGAAACGGGGCCTGGGATTCTCCGCTGCGGCTGCGACATCGGCCTATGTCCTGTGTCAATTCTCTTTCTTCATGCTGTTCAACCTGCTGCTGACCTGGGGAAAGAGTGGTAAGATCGGCTTCTTCCTGATGGCCGTCCTCCTCATCATAGACTACCGCCAGCTATTCGGGGAAACCTGGAAAGGCAGCATCCGCCTGGCCATCCGCACCGGTCTCATGTACCTCTTGGTCTGGGCGCTGTTGATCATCCTTCTCCTCCCGTTCGTGTACTTGCTGCTTCAAGTGATCTAACGCAGGCAGCGGTCCATGAATTCGAGCATACGGGTGTTGACTTCCCTGGATTCGGGGAGGTTCTGGTTGGTGACGTTGTGCACGTGTCCGACCCGATGGTCCTGGGCTTCGATGTCGATGAAGTCGATCTTGCGTCCCAGGGAGTCGCAGTCCGACTTGACGAGAAGGGCCTGGCTGCGGATGAAATCGTGGGTGCAGGTGGAGACGAAAAGCGGACCGGAGTAACTGCCGATGAAGGTTCGCGGCGATAGGGTTTCCAAGTACTTTCTGTCCTTGTATCGGGGGCCGATGAACCACGCAAGCGCGTTCTTCGAGAACCCGTTCCCCTCCGCGAAGGAGGCGAAATCATAGGCCGGACAGTTGAGCATCACACCCCGGGACTTGAAGGATTTCGGACGGATGGGCATGGACCCATTTTCGGTTCCCTCGGCCATATAGAGGGCGAGGTGACCTCCCGCGGAATCGCCGGTCAGGAACATCCGTTCTTTGTTGAGTTTGAGCTCCTTGGCATGATCGGCCAGGTAATCCAGCGCAGCGGCGCAGTCCGCCAGCTCGTCGGATACATCCGTAATCCCATTGTTTACCCGGTACTCCAGCAGCACGACATCATAGCCTTCCCGCAGGAATACGGAGGCGAAGCGGCGGTTATTCTGCCGCTTGCCCGCCACATAGAATCCACCGTGGATGTCGATGATGACGGCATCCTTCCGAATTTCCGGGGCGGCATAATAGATATCCATCACTTGCTCGGCCGTGCCCTTGTCCACATAGAGAACAGCGAGTTTCTTCTCCAGGGAATCGGCATAAGCCGGTTCTGTCGATACCTGATTGGTCCCGGACACGATCATCTGGAGCATCGGCCGCGTCACCTTGAAGCTGCAGCCCGTGACTCCGGCGAGGATCGTCAGTGATAGCAGGGGAAGTAAGATTCGCTTCATGGGGTTGTATACGCTCTTATGTAGATTAAAAGTCAAAATTAAACAATTGATCGCAATATTCCTACGGTGGCCTGCATGAAGGGAGAGGCTTTGCGGGCAGGACTGTCAGCATTTTTATTCTCCACAATGATCTTTCGTGTACGCATCTCCCCGAAAACGGGCCTTGGTGAAAGAGGCTTGGTGGGTAGGAACTGCACGCCAATAACCATGAAAACAGTTTGACAGAATACTCCAGAATGCTTATCTTTGCGAAGAAGAGGTCGTGGAATCGGCCGGTAATGAAATCAGGAGCAATCTGCCTTTCCGATTCGGAATCTGCTCCCTTCACAAGAGATACTCTTAGTTAGAATGAGATCTTCTATTCGGAGATACTCGTTCGTCATCCTCTAATCTGCAGCATCATGGATGAAGATTTGTTTGTCCTTTATAGAGAATACCCAGACGGAGGGAAAGTGTTGTTGATGAAGGATCTTGACAAATCTAAATCTGATTACAACGACCTTCTTGTCATTGCGGATCAATTTGCTCATCTTGGCCATGTGGTCAGGGTGTTGAAATCTGTGCACTATAAAGATCCTCTTTATCGAGAGATCTTTGGCGACCTGGTAGGAACTCGCTATTATAGGGTTATTAGACATTTCGGGTGATGAAATCGTTGTAATGGTCTGAAATTCATATCTTTGCAGCGTTCATTACTGATATGCTTAAAAAAATGCTTTTTCTGTGGGTCCACAAATGTGGTCCACAATGGCCTGAGAGGCCGTGTCCAGCGGTATAAATGCAAGGACTGCGGACGTCGTTTCGACGGCGGTAATCGCAGGAATAGGGCTCAGGTAATTACGGATTACATTGAGGGCAAGCAGACGCTCGAACAGCTTGCAGATAAATACAAAGTCTCCAGCCGTACTATCGCCAGAGATTTGGAGGGCATGCGGTATGTACAGAAAATTGCG
>Ga0256407_10003685_pt1 | contig 26816 bp, 25 predicted proteins | sample RumenRJG_04DNA_FD_193489 | JGI IMG/M metagenome (GOLD analysis project Ga0256407, IMG submission 193489) | Bovine rumen microbial communities from Lethbridge, Alberta, Canada - RJG_04 | ecosystem: Host-associated > Mammals > Digestive system > Stomach > Rumen | place: Canada: Alberta... | reverse complement strand
GGATGTCGGGGGATGGAAAGAAAAAAGGGCTGACCTTTCGATCAAGCCCTGGGTTATAGAGGAGAGCCTATTTTTAGATGTACCCCTTTCGGGGCGTCACGCATTTTTCTCCAGCCTTACGGTTATGAAGCATCCTCTATAGTTTCTGCTGCAAAAGTACAACCTTCTACTGAAATCACCAAACTTTCCGCCAATTATTTCTTTGTTCCCTTCTTACATCTTCCCTCTTCCTTCTTACATCGAAGAATCAAAACTCATAGGCTATTCGTGTTATAAGGTGAAACGACTCTTGGAACAGTTGCAAAGGTCTATCATTATTATTATTCCAACTTATTGGGTTGATAATTCTTCTCGTAATGTCCGAGTTTCTTAATGAAATTATGTTACTTATTTGTAAAATCAGCCACAAAATTACGCTTTTTTTGTGTATTGTCAAAAGTATACCTTATCTTTGTACTGAAAATGGCAGAGTTCCGAATAAGAACGAGGCTTAATAAAAATCAAAAAGGAGGACATAAAAAATGAATATAATAAAGTAAGACGACGAAAAAAGTCCTATGCTACCGCGAATAGCACAGGACTCGTAGGATTGCTTCCCGATAGGCATCTGAGTCGCCCCAGATATCAAAGGGCCATAGTTCCTTGGTGCAAAATTAGGTATTTTATCTGAAAGTAGCAGCATATGGACCTTATATCGGGAAAGTATTATTAATTATTAACAAATAAATCAAAAAAATACGAAAGTATGGAAGATTTATTTTATTCCTGGTATGAGGAAACAACAACCTCAGTACCATTCCCCAAAAGGGGAAAGAAAAAACGGAAGGAGTTCAAATTGAACATAGATGAACTCTTCCATAGTGATCTGTATGGAGCAATGCCAATAGCATGTTCGACTCCTTTGCCGGTACTGGCACCCTATTGTGGGGACGCCCCGTCCAGATTAGTCTCTTTTAATGAGGCTTATGCCTATAAGGATTATAATTGTACAGTGCATTTCTACATAGACGACTCTCTGTTTCTAAGAGTGCTTCGTAATCCTGAGAAGTATCTGGATTTTCTTAAGAAGTGTAACTCTGTGATTGGATCAGATTTATCCCAATATTCAGACATGTCTGCGGAAGAAAGATATTATAGTGCCTACATTAATTGTGCCTTCTCTGCATTCCTTCAGCGAAATGGTGTCAAGCTGATTCCAAATGTTACATGGTCGTTACCAGATAGCTATTCATATAGCTGGTCCTCCATGCCAAGATATTCTGTAGTTGCCATTAACTGCAACGGTATCATGAAACACGATGTGTCCAAGTATCTTTGGTATCGTGGCTACAGGGAAGCCATATCCGTACTTCATCCCTCTCTCATTATTCGTTTTGGCACTCGCATGCCTTGCGAACAGAGCGATATCAGTTTGTATTTTATCAATGAACGTCTAAAAAGATTGCGCTATGGGAGGTAATGGAAGTTTTATAAGACAATCGACAGCTTCAGAAGCTGGTCGCAGATGGAAAACTGTGGCAATAACAAGTTTAGGAATAAAAATACTTGAGATGAAGAATCCTAAGGCGGCCCTTAAATTGCCTGAAGAAAGCCACAGCCCCAATTCTGTTTATGCAATATTTAATAAAGGTGGCAAAGGCTTGAAGGCAATATCAAAACATGGAGCAGATGGCAAAAAGATTTTTGAAATACATACGACTGACCACGGTGGTCTGGGTGCTCATTTCCATCCATGGAAAGACGGACATCCCCTTGATGCCAAACCGCTTACAGGAGACATGAAGAAACTCATAGATAATGTTTTAAATTTCAAATAAGATTAAAATGGCACACGAAGATTACGTTAAAAAAGACTTGGCTGGTTATTGGTACAATTCCAAATATCCACCCAACTACGAAGTGAATGGAAGCTTATATCATGGTTATAAGGACTCGGTAGAGGAAACTCTTTTCTATGATTTCGCCGTACAAAGATATGATCTTCGCTTCACTTATAAGGGGAAGCTGTATCATTTCCTCTCTGATTCAAAGCATGTGGCATATTGCGATGAACACTACACGGTGGAATATCAGGTGTTTCCTGATGGCAACGCTGCATTGGAGCAATTCAAGATTGAAGGCAAGGCTCTTATTGACCTTATTGACCAACTTGAAGATGTGGAGTCTGTGTAACAGACCTTCCTTATAAAAAGATGGCAGGACTTCATAGCCCTGCCATTATTTATTCATTATTTCCAAGAAACGATATGCGTTTCAGAGGGAGCATGTTCTTGTCTTCATCCGTCATCTTGTCGTAGAATTCCTGCCACATGTCGATGAAATCATCGCCATCAATCAAGCGGATGAACTCACGTGAGTTGGTGCCCGTACTTTTCGCATCAGGTGAGAATGTGCCACTGGTTACAAAGAGTGCGATATCGCCCGTACGCAGAACTCCTAACAAAGCCCTAATCTCAGATGCGCCAATGGCTGTTTCAGGCTTGTGCTTCACTTGCACCTTGATACGTGGTGTCTGTGCACCAAGCGGATCCAGATAGGCAATGATGTCAATACCACCATCCTTGCCCTTAGGAGCGACAAATGGCGTGTGATATCCCATTGCTCTAAGTAAGGATGCCACCATGTCCTGAAACTCGTAGGGACTCTTCGAGACTATATAACGTCTTATGCCTTCTCTTGCGTCAGATTCCAGCAGATTCAGTTCTTCAGTCCTGTCTCTTTCTGTATTATCGTCTGTTGGCTCATCTCCGTGATGATCTTCTTTTGGATTCAACCTTCTCCATTCCCTGTAAGCCACTTCGCCCTTTTCCATCACCTCTTCAGGAGACAGTTTGAGCGCATTTTCTCCTTCTGGTGTCAGATACCACATGCCTTTCTGCTTGACAATCAATCCAGCTTTGGCATAATTGATGGAATAAAACTGAAAACTGTTTGTCCATCGTATATACTTGTTTTTCCCAGCAGGCTCCAATTCCCATTCATTAAGCTTCACGTTTGCTTCCACAAATGGGTACAACTCCTTAGCGGGCATACTACCACCACGACGACTGATCTCTTTCATTACAGCATATAGCGTTTTTGTTGCTGTAGCTTTCGTCCTTCCAAATTGTTCCTTTGCCATATTTCTTATTTTTATCTGTTTCCTTTCATTCTATTGTGTGTCTTGCACAACATTTGGCAATTGCTGATGTCTGTAGCACCGCCCTTACTCCACGCGGTCACGTGGTCGGCATCCATTTCTTCCATTTTCCAGATACGCTGACGATTGGCTTCATGACCTTCTGCACAATACGGACAGTTGCTGATGCCCTCAGCCTTAGCTCTATTGGTCTGTTCTTCATACACCTTGCGCATCGTAGGTTTGTCGAACAGACGTACATTCAACAGCTTTGTGTCCTGGCAGCCACCAAGCACATACTCAAAGATACCTCTGCGGTTGGTTACAAAGTCATCTGTCATCAGTTCACGTACTTTTGCTGACAATTCCGTGTGATTGTAGGCATTGTTATGGAAACGCTCGTAAAGTTCGCCCCAATTCAAACCTTGCATTTCGTCATAGACATCATCGAACTTTCCATCAACCCAATCAATGACTGTATTAAAATAGGTCTTTATCTCATCAATGTTCTCGTCACGACGATGTGCAGACATATAACCATCCACGTTTCCCTTGCTCACCCATTCCAAAGCAGTAGCCAAGAATTGCTGCCGGTTAGCAGGGCCTTTCACATACGATTCCCATTTCTGAATGTTGGCATTCTTCGAGTTGCTGAACTCCGCTTTGCATAACGTGACGAATGGTCCTGAATAGATGGCATTCAGTTTTTCTTGATCATTCAGAGGTACACCTACGATATTGATGGTTTGGAACCATTCCTTGATTTCTTCTTCAGAATGTTCTCCCTCTCCCTCACAAACATAGATTAGCAACTCCGTTTTGAGAATCTTCTGCTTTGACCCTTCATTCAGTCCATCGAAGTTGTGCTCTAATCCATTAATCTTCACGGCAAACTTATTTTTCAAGAAACGTCCCAATGATGTGATACGCTGTTGCCCATCGAGCACTTCCAAGCGGTTTCCATCCACTTTGTTGAAGTAGATAAGACCAAGCGGATATCCCTTCAAGACAGATTCTATCACAGCCACATCCTTCTTGCCGTCAGCGTAGATATAATTACGCTGATACTCTGGTTGAATGGTCAGTTGGCCAGCCAAACCATACAGACCTTTTCCTTCAAGTTCGTTATACTCGAAGCCGTCGCAAATCTGCTCAACGGTGTAGATTTTCAGTTCTGTCTTCATTATGATTGCTTTTTGCGGATTAGTATTCTTGCGTACGTCGATTTTAATTGACCATCTACCATGATGGCAGCTCTTCGATTTAGATCTCCATAAAGTGGAGTGTCTTGTGGAGTGTATTCCTTGGTCTTTATTCCGTACAGGTTCCCTCTATCTGTTATGCCGAGTATTTCAAATTGTTCAGGACAATATTTACTAATAAATGAAATAGGTACGCCCATTATACCTTCATAATCTCTTGGAATGGAATCTGCAAATGGCACTTCAATGGCATCATAATTCTCATAATGAATGTATTCTTTTCGACCTCTGACTTCTTTATGTTTACTATGTTTGAAGTTCTCTGCCATCGTCATAAGTTTAAGTGGAGCATGACGACGGCCATGCTCAAGGTTTGTGAACCATCCCGTACCAGCAACACTTATATATTTCTTCCCGCTGTCATCAATATATAGCTCTGTCCCTGTCATCTCGTAATAATCAGGAACGAAAAAGGTCATATTTTTCCCATTTACTCTTTCGTTAAAACGGTTGCCTGTCCATATTTTATTTTCCATTATCAAAGGAAAAATTTCTTTGTATGAGACAGCATTGATATTCCCGATAATCAAGAATTTCTTCTCTGCTTCCATTATCCATGCAACGAACTCCCTAAACAGCGAGAACGGCGGATTAGTCACAATAATATCTGCCTCATCACGCAACGCTTTAATCTCGTTACTTCGAAAATCCCCATCACCCTCCAAATATTGCCATTGCAAATCATTGATGTCAATACGATTGTCGCCAGTCACATCACTATCAAGCACAAAGATTTTACCATGTGTCTTTGTCTTCTCATCGTCATAATAAGGTTGGGAGGTCTCAAAGAGTGTTGGCCAATATGGCGCTTTGTACTTTTTGCTTTCAGGAGCATAGCTGGTGGAAATCAACTTCTTCAACCCGAGCAGTTCAAAATTCTGTGCAAAGAACTTCGTAAAGTTGCTCCATTCAGGGTCGTCACATGGTAATAAAACAGTCTTACCCCTAAACACATTAGGATTGTAGTCCAGATAGGCGTTTATCTCCTTCTGGATATCAGCATACTGCGTATAGAACTCGTCATTCTTCGCGGTTTTTGCATTAGCAAGGTTAGTGTTTGCCATAAATTACGTTTTCATGCGTATGCTTATCTTCGGAGGCAGACAACAGGACACAAAAAAGCATAGACGATGTTCCAATCTATGCTTCAAAGGCCCTGAGAATTGCCTGCCAAACCAGATAAGTCACGTCCATGCTAACGCACAGACGTTTGCAACTTATTCTTCGGTTTGGGCTTTTTTGAATTTCTCAGGTTCTTGAAGCAATTCCGAATAACAGCAAACGCTTGTTATTAATTCCACAATGTCACACCAGCACCTCCGCTGAGGTATATGCCGATGATTAGTTGCAAAAGTAATAATAAATCCCCATAACATCATGCCTTTAATGGATTTTTTTGATAAAACCCAAGTCTTTTTATGGCATATTACATACTTTTTCAATTTTTCTTAGTATTTTTGCAGTTAGATTAAAATAAAACACATTACCAATGGATAGAATAAAATCTCTTTACGCTATATATAAATACGATTTCCACAAAGCGACACAACGTACTATATCAGCTGTAGAAAAGGGAGCTGATGGTAATAAATATCTTAATGTGGCTCAAACATGCTTTGCCAGTTTGTTTGATTTGAATTCTATTGATAATCTTGTCAAGGTAAACAAAAAAGGTGAATCGACTCGACTTCCTAACGATGTGATGGCAAAGTCGGGTGATATATTCCTTTGGCGCGTAAATAACAGCCAGATTTTGGAACCTGTAAAAAAGAGTGGAAAGGATAGTAGGGGAATTGACAAGTATGAGAAACAAAAAGTAGAATCAAATCCATTCTGCAATGTCCTCATTGATAATCGCCCTGGTGTTTGTCTGATGGCTATTGAAAAATCAACAGCATGGGGAAACAATCCAGACCATTTACGAGATTTGCTGTTGATGAACTTGAACCCTAAACTTGCTGACAATTTTGATCTCGAGATGCGCATTGAGGCAAGGATGAATCCAACGGATATTTGGGAATTTGTTCATGACCGTATCTTTGAGCATCATGACTACATTCGTAACATTTCATTCACTTTCCAGAATCCTAAGAAAATCAATAAGACGAATGCGATGGAAGTCAAATCTGCCCGATTGAAAGCTATGCTGAAGACAGTTGAGATTTCCGATGCTTTGAAAGGTTTCTTTAAAATGGAATTTGACAAAAACACGAACAGTAAGATTTCGCAAAAGAACAAGGATATGGCTGAGATGGTTCGACTGTGTGGTGAAAATGGATATGATATTAGCATCACATTCAAAGAGTTTAAGACCTATCGCATAAATGACTATGTGAAAGCTTTTCAACTTATTACTTTTGATGTTCTGCAAAGGTTTAGTAATGGCGCACCCAACCTTGACGGCAAAACAACGTTAGAAGAATGGTTTGACAATGTTCAAGAACAAACAAAAGGATATATAAATGAATCAGAGGTTCCAAAACGCAGAAATAAAGCTCGTAAGAGACAAGTATGCTGAAAACGAGTTATACGTAGCCGTTAGTTCGATAGGTCATCAGCTGGAATCAGAGTTGACGCATTTTGGATTGTGTCCTGAAGAATGCTTCATGGAAGCACTCGAATTGTTGTCGGCAATAGCCGAGAAGGGCGAGGACATTCTGCCTGAAATTGAAAGTCTCTGGCTTTGCAAGGAAAATGAGTACAGACGCTACGATAGGCAAGTAAGCATAGATGAGATTCGTAAGGCGGTTGGCATCGTATTTGGATTCACCATCCTTGCAATAGATAGCAGTCGATACGGTTTTTATCACCATACACTTTCTGAACAACTCACGATGGTTGTTGCCAATCACAAGTGGGATGGTTGGGAGGCGACTCTTGGCCAGATATTTGATGTGCCGCTGCCGGACGGATGGTTTGATGCTTATATCAACGAAGAGCCTGAAGAAAACAATGACATCAAACTTCCCAAGGAACTAGACACTCCTAATGCGCAAAAATATTTTGCAAAGGCGATAGAGAAACAGTACATGAAGTCTGGAGAAAATGGTAAATATCATTGGATGGGTACGGATAATAAAGGCAAAACATGTGAATTAGCCTATTTCTGTGGAAAAGTATACAATTACGTGAACACAATTTCAGGCAATGCTGGAGAGGATTTCCCAGAAGAAAGCCTCAACAAACTATTTGGAGTGAAACGCCTGTATTCATCCCTAACTCAAGTATATAACGCTCAAAAACCACAAAGATGGCGTTCGCAGATTGATGAGATGTTTGAATAATAATAGAACGAAGATGGAGGAAAGATGTCAGACACGCCGAATGTATGGTCATAACTACGCAGTACCAGGGACATACGAGGTGACCATGGTGGTTGCAGGTAGGCGACCTGTCTTTGGCGAGATTGTTGGAAGTACAAAGGCTGGTGGTGAAGCGCCTTATCTCAAGCCATCGGAACTAGGGCGAGCTGTGTTGAACCAAGAGATTCCGAAGATACATCATTACTATCCGATGGTGGACATCTGGCAAGTATGCCTTATGCCAGACCATCTGCACATGATTGTGCGCATCAACGAACCATTACCTCAAGGCAAGCATCTAGGCATCATCATCGGTGCATTTAAGGGCGGTGTCAGTCGCGCTTGGTGGCGTTTGTCTTCAACCACTGTGTCTGGGGCATCAGCCTCGGAAGCACCATTGCGTCCAGCCCTTTTCGAGCCTAATTACAACGACCACATCCTCATGCGTGACGGACAACTAAATAATTGGAAGCACTACCTCCGTGATAATCCACACCGTTTCATGATGCGTCTTGAATATCCCGATTTGTTCCGGCGCACCCTCTGCATCGTCATTGATGGCATCCGCTACGGCGCCTTTGGTAATATGCTGCTGCTTCGCCAACCTGAAAAACATCAAGTGTTCTTTCATCGCCGCACAGATGGCATACCCACCGAACAGACCAGTTTTTGGGAGAAAGAGCACCATCGCCTGATATCAGCAGCAGAAAGTGGCGATGTGCTTGTTACCCCAGGCATCTCAGAATGTGAGAAGCGTATAAAGAATATGGCATTAGAACAAAAGCTTCGTCTGATACACGTACAAGCTGAGCCCATTGGCAAATACTGGAAGCCTGAGCGCAGTCGTTTTGATGCATGTGCCGCTGGCACATTGCTCATCCTTGCTCCGTGGCACGAGGATATGCCTACATTCGCAAGTACCTACGAGCGCTTCCATTATCTCAATCAGTTGGCTGAGACCATTTGCGCCATCAGCCATACCACTAATGTGGCTGTACAAGGCTTATGCCTTTCTCACGGTGGCTAACTATTTTTATAGTACATTTATGCACTATAGTTTAGTCTTTTTATAGTGTGTAACTTTGCAGCAGAAATTTCTCATCGGAGTTTCTGCTGCTTTCTTTTTTTAAAGGTCAGCGGCAGTCAAAAACTGAGCACGGCTCCGAGCACGAGATGAAGTACGCCTTTCTATATCATCGTGCAAAGTGCAAGAGGGCATTTTAATACCGATAAAAAAACATGAACAAGGTATTAAATCCACACATCGAGGCAGGTTCAAGAGAATCTAATGAACCTCGCCTCCTCGGAAGCATCATATCAGAAATGCTTCATGGTAATGAACCGCTCGCTATTGGTTACCGCCAATACCGCAATGCAAAGGGAAAGGAGGTTGTTGCCTTATGAAAAAGAATCTATTGTTGTGTATCGACCTGCAGACCATTCTGGAGAGCGACAACCTGCTGAAACCCGAAAAACAGTATCTGGGCTTGCTGAGATGTAAACTTCCGAATGAGGGTAATTTCTACGGTGATCAGTATGAGTTCAAGGAAGTGAAAGTTCCGTCGAATACTTGCCGTCGCAATGTACATCTCTTTATCGGGAAGTACATCACGCTCACTTGTCGTCCTGACGGTACGTTACGTATGAACTTAAGGAATATAGATTTGAACAGCATCGACATCGATTCCTTCTGTCTGGAGCTGATGAACGAGATTCGCGAAGTACATAAAGGCTTTGTAGAAGAAAGTTCATTATTTCAATCGAACAGCCAATAATCACAGTATCACAAATCACAGTTAAAAAAAAGGGTACCCCCTACATCGTATCCCCTTCCTTTTATTACTCATAACTTATTGATTATTAAATATATATATAATATATATGAATATAAAAGAGGGAAATGGGATACCCTTAAAAATAAACTGTGATACTGTGATTTGTGATAGCATAAAACAATTAACATAATTAAATCATTAAGAGTCAATGAATTACGATATTTTTAGTCGCACCGCTCCGGCGATGCCAAAGCCTGGAAAAGGCACAGAAATAGTGAAATTACTGCTCTCGCAAGTCTCTAAAGGCATGCAGGAACCTATTCTTCCCATGACTTTACCAGCACTTGCTGCCCACGTAGCTGGCGCGGAATTCAAGTATCCGGATAACAAATACTATGAATTATGTGGTCAGATGGGGCACTTGATTGGTCCTTCGGGTATTGGAAAGGATGAGTTGCACGATCTTGTAGAGGCTATTATGCGCTCTTTTCGAGACCATGATGAGACTGAGTACAAGAAACTGGAAGACTGGCAACACGTGAAGAAAACTAAGGGGGACAACAAGGACAAGCCCGACCGCCCCGAAGTGGCTATCTGGTTTCCGCCGATTGACGTCACCAGCGCGGCATTCCTTCAGAACGCCCTAGGACTGGAGAGACTGGGCGGCAGGACGCAGTACCTGAACCTGCCCGAGGTGGAGATGGTTGAAAAGATGTGTGGTGGACGCAAGAATGTCAGCGTGATGGTTCGTAACATCTTCGACCGCAAGCGTGTGGGTGCCCTTAGGGCTACTGCCGAGGGTGTGACGGGAAATCCTCTGATTCGTGCTAACCTTACGTTCAGCTCAGTCCCAGAGGTCGCCAGAGTGTTCTACAAACGTGATATGACTAACGGATTCTTCGCCCGTATTCCTTTTGTCTATAAGGCACGTGGAGAGCGCAAGGGCAAGATTCCACGCAAGGGTGAATATGACGAAGCGTTTCTCCAGAAACTCGACGAATACCTGCTGCGCCTGGACAACTGCAAGGGACGATTTGTGGTAAAACCCATGAACAAGGTTGCCGACCAGTTGGCAGAAGAGATGGCCAGTTTAGCCGACCTTGCTGATGACGATGTACTCTTTGAGCTGTCGCATCGCAGTATCATTTCTGCATGGAAAAAGGCCGCTACGCTGTGGATACTGAATGATCAGACATGGACGCACTCCATTGGTGAATACATGGTATGGTTCTGTTATTACGATTTGTGGTCGAAGGTCAAGGTATTTGGTGACATGTTCAAAGGTGGCGAAGCCTCAGAGGAAGATTCGCAGAAACGTGGTCCGAAGAACATGCTGGACAACCTGCCGAACTCCTTCAATGAGGCACAACTCGAGGCGATCCGCTTGGAGTTTGGCAAAAACAAGGAGGGTACCAAACATCAACTCAGTTCTTGGAAAAATCGTGGGTTCATCATCTATTCGAACCAGACGGGACTGTACACGAAAACCGACAGTTATCTGAGAGATAAAGGTTAAAGGTTAAAGACCATGGACAAGTTTGAACTTCAAAAGCTCCGCGACCTCCCCATTGAGGGGGTCGCAGAGCGACTTGGACTCCAAGTGAAAATGCACAAGGCACTCTGCCCGTTCCATGCGGACAACCACCCAAGCCTGTCGTTCAGCGTGCGCAGAAACACGTACCGTTGCTTCGTATGCGGCGCCAGCGGTGGCACCATCGACCTCGTGATGAAACATCTTGGCAAGGACTTTAAGGAGGCTTGCAGGTGGTTGGCTGATGAGCACAACGTGATTCTTGACGAGTGGAAACCACAACTTTCAACTGTCAACTCTCAACTGTCAACTTTCAACGCTGCTCGCTATGAACGCTTCTTCGAGCATCCTTATCTTTCGCCTGAGGCACGAAAGTTTCTCTTTGAAGAGCGCATGCTGGACGAGCGTGTGGTGCGCTGGTGCCGACTGACCTCGTGGAAAGACCGCGATGGCGTGAACTGGCTGCAGATACCTTATTATAATCAGGAGGGCAAGCTGACCGGCATTCAGAACCGCAACCTGAAGCGTGGCGCCTTACCCCGTTTCCGATTCCCAAGCGGCTCACAATGCGGCATCTACAACCTACCTGTGCTCAACCTGCTCCGACCCGACGAACCGCTCTACATCACCGAAGGCTGCTCCGACTGCTGGGCGATGCTCTCCGCAGGACATAAGGCCATCGCCATCCCCTCAGCCACCCTGCTCACACAGAAGGACATCGAACAACTGTCAACTGTCAACGCTCAACTGTCAACTGAATTCCACATGTATCCCGACCGCGACGAGCCCGGCGAACGCCTCTTCCTCCAGCTCCAAAAAGTGCTGCCAAATCTGGAGCATCATCAGCTGCCACAAGGCTGCAAAGACTTCAGCGAATACTACCTGAGCACCCAACTGAAAATACCTCAACCATCACTATAAAAAAACTTTCGTTTTTATTGAAAATAAAGTGGTAATTGCTTGCAAATATGAGATTAATTTCGTAACTTTGTAACGTCAAAAAGAACGACGTACGAGCACCTTAGAGACGGCGTATCAAAGGCCACGAAACGACGTATCAATGGAGGCGGAACGGCATCTCAATTTTGACAGGGAAATGCCCCATTCCTGAAGTTGGCGGCACAACACAAACACAAAAAAACACAACACGTATGAGTAGAATTATTTATCGCAAGATCCGCACCGCACCCGGTGTGAAGCAGTATCTGGACGACGAGAAGACCCAGCTGAATCCCGACTTCGAGACCAACTCGGCTTACTACGCCAAGGCGGTTGCCCTCGAAACCCTCAGCCTCCGCGACATGGCGAAACATATCACCTCTCACGGTTCTCCCTATACCGTAGATGTGGTTATGGGCGTCCTTGAAGTGTTCCGCAGTTGCCTCATTGAGCAACTCCTTGAGTCGAAGAAGATCAAGGTGGACGGGCTTGGCATCTTCTATGTGACCATCGCCAACAAGGAGGGTGGCATCAAGGATCTCAAGGACTTCAGCATCAATGCCATCGCCACAGGTCTCCGCCTCCGCTTCCTGCCCGAGAGCACAGCCGAAGAGAGCATCTCCAGCAAGGACTTCCTCAAGAAGGCAAAGTTCGTCGATGTGGCAACCCTCACCAAGGACAAGACCGTCAGCGAGGAAGAGACAGAAGGTGATGACGTGACCGGTGGTGATGACAACGGTGACAACGGTGGTGGTAACGGTGGTGGCAATGGCCAGCTGATTGACGACGGCGATTGATCGAGTTGACAGTTGACAATTGAAAATTGAGAAAAGGGACTGGTGGACGAATGTCTGCCAGTCTTTTTTACATTATATACATATATTATACGCGTGACGGGGATGTGTGGGTGAATGAATATCCAACCAACTGGTGAAAACGAAAGAGAAATGTGCCCGATTTGTCAAAAAACGCTAAAAAGTGAAAAATAATTGGGAGAATGTTCGTTTAGTAAAAATATTTTCGCTTAATTTGCAAAGAGAAATCTAAAACCGACTTATTAATCAACAATTAAAATACAATTCCTATGAGCACTATTCAGCCCAAATTGAGTGGTCTTAAGCCCGAAAACTTCCAGAAGGTGGTGAAGGGCAAGAAGACTGATCTGTACACCCTTGTGAACAAGGATGGTTACGAAGTATCAATCACGAACTACGGTGGCGCCATCGTTGCCATCATGGTACCCGACAAGGACGGCAAGGTTGCCAACGTCATTCAGGGTCATGATAACATCGATGACGTCATTAATTCTCCAGAGGCTTACCTCTCAACTCTGATTGGTCGTTTTGGCAACCGCATCGCTAACGGAAAGTTCACCTTGAACGGTAAGGAGTATCAGCTCGCTGTCAACAATGGTCCTAACGCGCTGCATGGCGGTCCTACAGGACTCCACGCACAGGTGTTTGAGGCATTCCAGACGGGCGAACAGAGCCTGACGCTCAACTGCATCCTCCCCTACGGTCATGAGGGTTTCACTGGCGAGGTGAAGATTTCTGTTGAATTCACTTGGACTGACGAGAACGAGCTGATCCTCGAGTATCTCGCTACGACCAACAAGAAGACTATCATCAACCTGACGCACCATGCGTACTTCTCATTGCAGGGCATTGCTAACCCAACTCCTGCTATCGACGACCAGATCATGGAGCTGAACGGTGATTTCTTCATCCCAGTTGATGACACGTGCATCCCAACAGGTGAAATCCTGAAGGTGGCAGGCACTCCATTCGACTTCCGCACTCCTAAGGCCATCGGCAAGGACATCGACGCTGACGATGAGCAGATCAAGAACGGTAACGGCTACGACCACTGCTTCGTGCTGAACAAGAAGGAAGTGGGCGAACTCTCATTCGCTGTGCGCCTGACTGATCCTAAGTCTGGACGTACATTGGAGACTTACACGACCGAGCCAGGTATGCAGGTTTATACAGACAACTGGGGCTCTGGCAATCCTATCCAGCTGGGCTGCACGGCTCCACGTCGCTCTGCCATCTGCTTCGAGTGCCAGCACTTCCCAGACTCTCCAAACCGTCCATACTTCCCATCCACTGTGCTGAAGCCAGGAGAGAAGTACAAGCAGAAGACTATCTACAAGTTTGGTGTTGAATAAAAATCCTCTGCCCTATGAGACTGAAAATTGACGACGTTCGTACACGCTTCATCAAGCATCTTGGTGGAGAGCCAGGTTCGGTTTATGCATCGCCTGGCAGAATCAACCTCATCGGCGAACACACCGACTACAACGGCGGTTTCGTGTTCCCAGGAGCAGTGGAACAAGGCATGATTGCCGAACTCCGACCCAACGGCACACGCACCATCCGTGCTTACTCCATCGATCTGAAGGACTATGCTGAATTCTCTCTCGATGACGAGAAAGGACCACGTGCCAGCCATTTCCGCTATCTCTTTGGAGTGGCTCGTGAGATGATGGCTTTGGGCGTGCCCGTACAGGGTTTCGACACAGCCTTTGCAGGTGATGTGCCCAATGGTGCCGGCATGTCTTCATCAGCAGCCCTTGAGAGCTGTTACGCCTATGCGCTCAACGACCTCTTTGGTGACAATAAAATAGACAAGATGACCCTCGCCAAAGTGGGTCAAGCAACAGAGCACAAGTACATCGGAGTGAACTGTGGCATCATGGATCAGTTCGCTTCTGTGTTCGGCAAGAAAGGCAATCTGATGCGCCTCGACTGTCGCTCTGGCGAATACCAGTATTTCCCCTGGAATCCAAGGGGTTATAAACTCGTACTTATCAATTCATGCGTCAAGCACGAACTGGTTGGTTCGCCATACAACGACCGTCGTAAATCGTGCGAGAATTGCGTGAAAGCCATCAAGGAACTTCACCCAGAAAAGGAGATCACCACCCTTCGCGAAGCCACCTGGGAAGAGCTGAAGGAAATCGAAGGCAAAGTGTCGGCTGAAGACCTCAAGCGCGCCACTTTCGTGCTGGGTGAAAAAGACCGTGTGCTGGCCGTGTGCGACGCCCTCGAAAAGGGTGATTACGAAGAGGTGGGACAGAAGATGTACGAGACCCACTACGGACTCAGCAAGGAGTACGAGGTGTCTTGTGAAGAGCTGGACTTCCTCAACGAGATAGCCAAGGACTGCTCTGTGACCGGTTCTCGTATCATGGGTGGCGGCTTTGGCGGTTGCACCATCAACCTCGTGGCAGAAGAACTCTACGACAATTTCGTGAAGACAGCCGTGACAAAATTCGCTGAAAAGTACGGCAAGAAACCGATTGTCATAGACGTTGTGATTGGCGACGGAGCACGCAAACTCTGCTGATCCCAAACGTCAGCCATTAGCTTTAGAAGCAATCATAATTAGATACATAAGATTAGAACATTTTTGGAAGGAGGTGCGATGTGAATCGCGCCTTTTTCATTGTATTTAGGGGTAAAAATGCATAAAAAAAGTGTCGAATGCACACTTTATGTTTTATAACATATTTTTTAGAGGCTTTAACACGGGGAAAAGCCGTACCTTTGGCGGACAGTTTATAAACTAATCAATTTCTAACCAAAATTATGAGAAATCTTAAAACGATTTTGATGGGTAGTGCTGCGGCCGTAGCACTCCTGTGTGCGTGCAATTCTGCACCTGAGGTTCAACTGACCAAATCTGGTATTAACCCTGCTGATTTCGACACTTGCATCGCTGTCGCATACGACGCTGAAGCAGGTCAATTCAAGGCTGACCCAGACAATGCAAAACAGGTGAAACTCTACACCCTTACCAACAAGAATGGCATGGAAGTATGCATCACGAACTTCGGCGGACGTATCGTGAGCATCATGGTTCCCAACAAGGACGGCGAGCTGGTGGATGTTGCTTGCGGTTTCGACAAGATTGAGAACTATTTCCCATGGAACTTTGAGACCGACTTCGGTTGCTCTGTAGGTCGCTACGCTAACCGCATCAACAACGGTGAGTACACTTACAACGGCGAGAAGGTGACCCTGCCAAAGAACAACAACGGTGTGGCTTGTCTGCATGGCGGTTACACAGGCTGGCAGTATCAGGTGTATGACGAGTATGAAGTTACTCCACAGTCTGTCACACTCCAGATCACTTCTCCTGATGGCGACAACCAATTCCCAGGCGAGGTTGTGGCAAACGTTGATTTCAAGTTGACTGACAACAACGAAATCATCATCAGCTATGACGGTGTGGCAGATGCTCCTACTGTATTGAACATGACGAACCACACTTACTTCAATCTTTCTGGTGACCTGAACAACACCATTGACGAGTCTATCCTCTACATCAACGCTGACAACTACACTCCTGGTGACGACAACCTCATCCCAACTGGTGAGATTCGTCCAGTGGAAGGCACCGTGTTTGACTTCCGCACTCCTAAGGCCATCGGCACAGATTTCGGCAAGAACGACCCAGAGATGGAATCAGTGGGCGGCGGTTACGACCACAACTGGTGCTTGAACACAAAGGGCGACAAGAAGGCTATCTGCATCACGATGACCGACCCACGTTCTGGCATCAAGATGGACATGTACACCAACGAGCCAGGTGTTCAGGTTTACACAGCTAACTTCCAGGACGGCACTCGTCCAGGCAAGGGCGGCATCATGTATCAGAAGCATTGCGCTGTGTGCCTCGAAAGTCAGAAGTATCCTGATTCTCCTAACAAGTGCATGATGCCAGGTTGGGAAGACAGCAACCCATTCGTATCTCCAGAAAAGCCTTATAAGTCTTATTGTAAGTATGCATTCTCTGTCGTGAAATAATGCTTAGAAAATAATTCTAATCTAAATAATAACAATTTAATCAAAACACAAATGGACAAAATTTTAGAAGCACTAAGCAACAATGGATTTGCTATGGCCGACTATCTGGTCTTTGTCGTGTACATCATCATTCTTGTCGGCATGGGACTGTTCCTGTCTCGCAGCAAGAAGGGTGAAGAGAAATCATCGACCGATTACTTCTTGGCAGGTAACACATTGACTTGGTGGGCTGTGGGTGCATCACTCATTGCTGCAAACATTTCTGCCGAACAATTCATTGGTATGTCTGGTTCGGCTTACGCATCAGGTATCGCACAGGCTGCCTACGAGTTGATGGCTGCTGCGACCCTGCTGGTAGTGGGTAAGTTCCTGCTGCCTCTGATGATCGAGAAGAAGATTTTCACAATTCCTCAGTTCCTGCGCGAGCGTTACAACTGGGGTGTGGGATTCGCATTCTCTCTGCTCTGGCTCTTCCTCTATGTATTTGTCAACCTGACTTCTGTGGCATGGTTGGGCGCTTTGGCTATCCAGCAGATTCTGGGTTTGCCTACCGACATGACCGTGATGGTGGCAGGCATGGAGATCGACCAGGTTCGTATGGTCATCATCCTCTGCCTCTTCCTCATCGCAGGTATCTACTCTATCTACGGAGGTCTGGCTTCGGTGGCATGGACAGACGTGATGCAGGTGACCTTCCTCGTGGGTGGTGGTCTCATCACAGCTTATGCCGCTCTTTCTGTCATTGGTGACGAGATGGGCATTGGAAGTGCCTGGGACGCACTGATGCACATCAAAGATTACTTGGCATCGATTGATGGTGACAAACACTTCAATCTGGTCGTTACCAGAAATGAGGAACTCTATCCAGTCATCAACGGTGTTACTGATGCTGCTGGCAACGTTACTCAGAAGGAAGACCCATTCTTCACCAATCCTGGTATCGTGCTGATCTTTGGTGCGCTCTGGCTGACAAACCTCGGCTACTGGGGCTTCAACCAGTACATCATTCAGAAGGGTCTTGCTGCTAAGTCTCTCGACGAGGCAAAGAAGGGTATGGTATTCGCTGCCTTCCTGAAGATTTTGATTCCATTCATCGTATGTATCCCTGGTGTTTGTGCATTCTACATCATGAACGCTCCTGAGTGTGAAGACCTGCGTCAGCAGCTGGCTGGTGCCATCACTCGCTCAGACGATGCATATCCATTCTTGATCCGTAACTTCACACCTACAGTTGTCAAGGGTCTGAGCTTTGCTGCATTGGCTGCTGCCGTTATTTCTTCGCTGGCTTCCATGTTCAACTCAACCTCTACCCTCTTCACGATGGATATCTACAAGCAGTTCATCAACAAGAACGCTTCTGAGAAGAAACTCGTGAACGTAGGTCGTCTCACTTCTGTATGTGCGCTGATTATCGCGCTGATCGCTGTTTACCCATTGATGGGTGGTATCGACCAGGCATTCCAGTTCATTCAGGAATATTCAGCATTCGTTTATCCAGGCGTTGTGGTTATCTTCGGTCTTGGTCTGCTGTGGAAGCGTGCAAGCGGCACTGCTGCTGTTGTCTGCGCTATCGGTACGTTCGCGTTCTCGATCATCTACAAGTTCGCCTTCCCAGAAATGCCATTCCTGGTACGTTCAGGTGTTGTGTTCATCACTCTGGTTATCCTCTTCGTTTGGATTTCTCTGTCAAGCAAGAAGGCAGTTCCTGCCGATGCACTTGATGCAGACTCTGTGAAGACTCAGATGCGTTGGAGCACCATCATGGCTTGCGTGGCTGTCGTTTCACTGGTACTCTCTATCGGTGGTTTCTTCAACGAGACCATGCACATTCACGGCTTCGAGGGCGCAATGATCTTCTTTGCTGCCATCACCGGTACTATCGCTCTTTATCTGCGTTCGAACGCTAAGGACAAGGTGCAGGATCCAAAGCTCGTGCCAATCGACCTGAACATTTTCCATACCGACCGTATCTTCAACATTGGTGCCATTGGCGTGATTGTCATCCTCACCATCCTGTATGTTGTACTCTGGTAATTGGAAATAGACTGACACATTATTTATAATATAATAACGAAAGCCTCCAATCAATGACTGCTTACAAATCAAACCCCAAGTTCTACGTGTCTGTGGATTGCATTATCTTCGGATTCGAGGACGGACATCTGAAGGTGCTGATTCATCAGCGACCATACGAGCCAGGGAAAGGCGAGCTATCATTGATTGGAGGTTTTGTTCAAACTGACGAAAGCGTGGACTCCTCTGCCCAGCGCATCTTGAAGGAGTTCACAGGACTGGACAACGTATATATGCGACAGCTGGCCACCTTTGGTGAAGTGGAACGTGACCCAGGCGAACGCGTGATCAGCATCGTGTATTATGCACTCATCAACGTAGATAACTACGACACACAACTCTCTGCCATCCACAACACGCAATGGGTGGATGTAGACGAGATGCCCACCCTCTGCTTCGACCATAATGAGATGGTGCAGAAGGCTCGCAAAATGATTGGCGAGAAAATCAAAGACAAACCCATCGGCAGCAATCTCCTGCCACAATACTTCACGCTGAGCTTGCTTCAAAACCTCTATGAAAGCATCCTCGGCACCTCGATAGACAAACGGAACTTCCGTCGCGCTATCTCCGAAAAAGAATATATCCAGGCGACTGGCTTGATTGACAAGGAGTCATCACGCAGAGGAGCCACCCTATACAGATTCAAGAAGTAATCCAAAAGATATGCTTCAAGGACAAAACAACTTATCAGCAGTTGGGAAAATACACAAATTACACTATAAAAAACAGTAATACTATGTTGGAAGAACTGAAAGAAAAAGTATTTAAGGCCAACCTTGATTTGGTAAAACAGGGACTGGTCATCTTCACATGGGGCAACGTGTCAGGTATCGACCGTGAGAAAGGCCTCGTAGTGATCAAACCATCGGGCGTGAGCTACGATGAGATGAAGGCAAGCGACATGGTTGTCGTTGACTTGGAAAGTGGAAAAGTTGTTGAGGGCGACCTCAATCCTTCTTCTGACACCCCAACCCATCTTGTACTTTACAAGGCATTCCCAAACATTCAGGGAGTTGTTCACACCCACTCTACTTATGCCACTGCCTTTGCTCAGGCAGGCAAGGACATCCCCAACATCGGCACTACACATGCCGATTACTTCTACAAGGCCATCCCTTGCACTCGCGATATGACGAAGGAAGAAGTGGAAGGTCAGTACGAACTGGAAACAGGTAATGTGATTGTGGACGAAATCCTCAATATCCGCAAGATTAACCCAGACCACACGCCTGCTGTGCTGGTGAAGAATCATGGTCCATTCTCTTGGGGAACTTCTCCTGACAATGCGGTCTATAACGCCAAGGTGATGGAACAATGCGCAAAGATGGCATTCGTTGCCTTCTCTGTCAATCCTAATTTGACCATGAATCCGCTCCTCATCGAGAAGCACTACAACCGCAAGCATGGTCCTAACGCTTACTATGGCCAGAAGGGTCAAAAACATTGATACAATTAACTAACAATAATATTAACTCAAAAAATATTCAAGAAATTATGGCATTTGAAAATTTGGAATTATGGTGGGTGACTGGTGCTCAGTTGCTCTATGGAGGTGACGCTGTCGTTGCTGTTGACGCTCACTCAAAGGAAATGGTTGAAGGTCTCAATAAGGGTGGTCTCATCCCTATTAAGGTAGTTTATAAAGGTACAGCCAACTCTTCCAAAGAAGTGGAAGACGTGATGAAGGCTGCCAACAACGATGCAAAGTGCGTGGGTATCATCACATGGATGCACACCTTCTCTCCAGCCAAGATGTGGATCAAGGGTCTGCAGGCTCTCCAGAAGCCTCTCCTCCACTTCCACACTCAGTACAACGCTGAGATTCCTTGGAGCGAAATCGACATGGACTTCATGAACCTCAACCAGTCTGCTCATGGCGACATCGAGTTCGGCCACATCTGCACTCGCATGCGCATCCCTCGCAAGGTGGTTTGTGGCTACTGGAAGGAAGAATCTGCACAGAAGCAGATTGCTGTTTGGGCACGCGTTGCAGCTGGTGTTGCTGATGCCAAGAACGTACGCTGCTTGATGTTCGGTATGAACATGAACAACGTGGCTGTGACTGACGGCGATCGTGTAGAATTCGAGCAGCGTCTGGGTTACCACGTGGACTACTACCCTGTTTCTTCTCTGATGGAATACTTCAAGCAGGTGACTGACGCTGAGGCTGACGCACTTGTTGAAGAATACAAGAAGCTCTACACTATCAAGATTGATGAGAGTGGCGAGCAGGTATATTGGGAGAAGGTAAAGAACGCAGCCAAGGCTGAAATCGCTTTGCGCCGTGTATTGAAGGACGAGGGCGCTACAGCCTTCACCACAAACTTCGACGACCTTGGTGATGCAGACATCAACGATCCTAACTTCGTAGGCTTCGACCAGATCCCAGGTCTTGCTTCTCAGCGTCTGATGGAAGAAGGTTACGGCTTTGGTGCAGAGGGTGACTGGAAGACAGCATGCCTCTATCGCACACTTTGGGTGATTCAGCAGGGCATGCCAATCGGTTGTTCCTTCCTCGAGGACTACACCCTCAATTTCGCAGGCGACCGTTCTTCTTGCCTCCAAAGCCACATGCTCGAGATTTGTCCGCTCATCGCTGTTGACAAGCCAAAGCTCGAGGTTCACTTCCTCGGCATCGGTATCCGCAAGCAGCAGACAGCTCGTCTCGTGTTCACTTCTAAGGTGGGTCGTGGTATCAAGGCTACAGTTGTTGACCTTGGCAACCGCTTCCGTCTCATCTCTCAGGAGGTTGAGTGCATCGAGCCAAAGCCAATGCCAAACCTTCCTGTTGCATCGGCTCTCTGGGTGCCACAGCCTACTTTCGAGATCGGTGCAGGTGCATGGATTCTCGCAGGTGGTACACACCACAGCGCCTTCTCTTACGACATCACGGAAGAGTATTGGGAGGACTTCGCAGAGATGCTTGGCATCGAGTATGTGAAGATTAACAAGAACACCACCATCAGCGAGTTCAAGCACGACCTCCAGATGAACGAGGTGTACTACATGTTGAACAAAGCACTGAAGTAATATGACTGCAAAACAAACCATAGAAGCAGGTAAAGCCATTCTCGGTATCGAGTTTGGCTCTACCCGTATTAAGGCCGTTCTCATCGACGAGGAGAACAAGCCTATCGCTCAGGGCAGCCACACTTGGGAGAACCAGTTGGTGGATGGTCTCTGGACTTACAGCACGGAGGCTATCTGGTACGGCTTGCAAGACTGCTATGCACAGCTCCGCAAGAACGTGCTCGAGCAGTACGAGATTGAAATCGAAACGCTTGCTGCCATCGGCGTGAGTGCCATGATGCACGGCTATATGCCATTCAAGGGTAACGACATCCTCGTGCCTTTCCGTACTTGGCGCAACACCAACACAGGCAAGGCTGCTGCAGAACTCTCCAAGCTGTTCAACTACAACATTCCTCTCCGTTGGAGCATTTCACACCTCTACGAGGCTATCCTCGACAACGAGGAGCACGTAAAGGACATCGAGTTCCTCACTACCCTCGCTGGTTACATCCACTGGCAGATTACTGGTCAGAAGGTGCTGGGTGTGGGCGATGCTTCGGGTATGATTCCCGTTGATCCCAAGACCAAGACATACGACGCCACGATGGTGGAGAAGTTCGACAAACTCATCGAGCCAAAGGGCTTCGGTTGGAAGTTGCTCGACATCCTTCCTCAATCGCTCAATGCTGGTGAAAACGCAGGTTTCCTCACACCAGAGGGCGCCAACCGCATCGACGTGTCTGGTCACTTGAAGCCAGGCATCCCAGTATGTCCTCCAGAGGGTGACGCTGGTACAGGCATGGTGGCAACCAATGCGGTGAAGCAGCGCACGGGTAACGTGTCTGCAGGCACTTCTTCCTTCTCTATGATTGTGTTGGAGAAGGAGCTCTCCAAGCCTTACGAGATGATTGACATGGTGACCACTCCTGACGGTTCACTCGTAGCCATGGTACACTGCAACAACTGCACCTCCGACATCAACGCTTGGGTGAAAATCTTCAAGGAGTTCCAGGAGATGCTGGGCGTTCCAGTGGATATGGGACAGCTCTATGTCCACCTCTTCAATGCTGCGCTCAAGGGCGATGCTGATTGTGGTGGCGTCATCTCTTACAACTACGTTTCAGGTGAGCCTGTGACGGGTTTGACCGATGGTCGTCCACTCTTCGTTCGTTCTGCCAATGACAAGTTCAACCTCGCCAACTTCATGCGTGCTCATCTGTATGGCGCCATTGGCGTGTTGAAGATTGGTAACGATGTGCTGTTCAACGAGGAGCACGTGCAGGTGGATCGCATCATGGGACATGGCGGCTACTTCACCACGCCAAAGGTGGGGCAGAAGATGCTTGCTGCAGCCCTCAACTCCCCTATCTCCGTGATGGAGACAGCAGGTGAAGGCGGACCTTGGGGTATGGCACTTCTCGCTGCATACGCTGTGAACAACAAGCAGAAACTCTCCTTGGCCGACTACCTCGACCAGGTGGTGTTCGCTGGCAATGCAGGTGTGGAGATCAAACCAGACCCAGAAGATGTGGCAGGCTTCAACGCCTACATCGAGAACTACAAGCAGGGCTTGGCCATCGAGCAGGCAGCTGTAGACAACAAGAAATAATTTCTTAATATAATAATAAGTATTATGGCTAATTCAATTCAAGTTTTGAATCATGCTGCCGACAACATCCGTATCTTGGCAGCCAGTGCAGTAGAAAAGGCTAAGTCTGGTCACCCAGGTGGTGCAATGGGCGGTGCCGATTTCATCAACGTTCTGTATTCTGAGTATCTGAAATACGACCCAAAGAACCCTGAGTGGGTTGGTCGCGACCGTTTCTTCCTCGACCCAGGTCACATGGCTCCAATGCTCTACTCTCAGCTCTGCCTCATTGGCAAGTTCTCGCTCGAAGAGTTGGCACAGCTCCGTCAGTGGGGTTCTCCTACTACGGGTCACCCAGAGTTCGAGATTGCTCGTGGCATTGAGAACACATCTGGTCCTCTCGGTCAGGGTCACGTGTTCGCTATTGGTGCTGCCATCGCAGCCAAGTTCTTGGCTGCTCACACTGGCAACCCAACTTTCGCTAAGGAGACCATCTACGCTTACATCTCTGATGGTGGCGTTCAGGAAGAGATTTCTCAGGGCGGAGCTCGTATCGCTGCCGTTCTCGGTCTCGACAACCTCATCATGTTCTACGACTCCAACGACATCCAGCTTTCTACTGAGACGAAGGAAGTGATGACTGAGGACACTGCTGCTAAGTATCGTGCACTCGGTTGGGAAGTCATTGAGATCGTAGGTAACGACGCTGCTCAGATTCGTGCCGCTCTCGACAAGGCACAGGCTGTGCAGGGCAAGCCAACCCTCATCATCGGTAAGTGCATCATGGGTAAGGGTGCGCTCAAGGCTGACGGCACATCTTACGAGGCCAACTGCAAGACTCACGGCGCTCCTCTCGGTGGCGACGCTTACATCAACACCGTGAAGAATCTTGGCGGCGATCCTGAGAATCCATTCCAGATCTTCGACGACGTGAAGGAGCTGTATGCAAACCGCGCCAAGGAGCTCGAGGCTATCTGCGCAGAGCGTTATGCAGAGGAGAAGGCTTGGGCAGCTGCTAATCCAGAGAAGGCTGCTCAGCAGGCTGACTGGTTCAGCGGCAAGGCTCCAAAGATCGACTGGAGCAAGTGCGTACAGAAGGACAACGACGCCACTCGTTCCGCATCCGCTGCATGTCTCAGCGTGCTCGCCGAGCAGGTGCCAAACATGATTTGCGCTTCTGCCGACCTCTCCAACTCAGACAAGACCGACGGCTTCCTCAAGAAGACTCAGGCCTTCAAGGCAGGCGACTTTTCTGGCGCATTCTTCCAGGCAGGTGTGGCTGAGCTGACGATGGCTTGCTGCTGCATCGGTATGGCGCTCCACGGTGGTGTCATCCCAGCATGCGGTACCTTCTTCGTATTCTCCGACTACATGAAGCCAGCTGTTCGTATGGCAGCCCTCATGGAGCTTCCAGTGAAGTTCATCTGGACTCACGACGCATTCCGCGTAGGTGAAGACGGTCCTACTCACGAGCCTGTTGAGCAGGAGGCACAGATCCGCCTCATGGAGAAGCTGAAGAACCACTCTGGCAAGCCAAGCGTGCTCGTTCTCCGTCCTGCTGACGCTCAGGAGACCACCGCTGCATGGGCACTCGCTATGGAGAACATGGCTACCCCATCAGCCCTCATCCTCTCTCGTCAGAACATCAATAACCTCCCAGCCGGCAACGACTACAGTCAGGTAGCCAAGGGCGGTTACATCGTAGCAGGCTCAGACGAGAACCCTGACGTCATCCTCGTGGCAACAGGTTCTGAGGTTTCTACCCTCGTGGCAGGTGCAGAACTCCTCCGCAAGGACGGCAAGAAGGTTCGCATCGTCAGCGTTCCATCCGAAGGCCTCTTCCGCCAGCAGTCCAAGGAGTACCAGCAGAGCGTTCTTCCACAGGGCGTGAAGAAGTTCGGTCTCACAGCTGGTCTGCCAGTGAATCTCCTCGGACTCGTGCCAGAGGCAGAAGGCAGCATCTGGGGCCTCGAGTCATTCGGCTTCTCAGCTCCATACAAGGTGCTCGACGAGAAGCTCGGCTACACAGCAGAAAACGTTTACGCACAAGTTAACAAGCTCTTCTAATGATTCCCATTGGTATAGCATCCGACCACGCCGCTTTTCCTCTCAAGCAGTTCGTCAAGAGCTACTTGGAGGAAAAGGGCGTTGAATATAAGGACTACGGCACCTACACCGAAGACTCCTGCAACTACGCCACCTACGGCCACGCGCTGGCCAAGGGCATCGAAGCAGGCGAGGTGGAGCGCGGCATTGCCATGTGCGGCTCAGGCGAAGGCATCTCTATGACCCTCAACAAGCACCAGAGCATCCGCGCCGGACTTGTTTGGCAGCCCGAGATCGCCCACCTCATCCGCGAGCACAACAACGCCAACGTCATTGTCTTCCCAGGCCGCTTCATCAGCGAAGACGTCTGCCGCCAGTGCCTCGACGAATTCTTCAACACCGAATTTGCGGGAGGCCGTCATCAGACACGCATCGATGATATCCCCTGCAAATAGTTCCTATTGCGGCAAGTCGCCGAAAGAAAAAGATAAAAAAGAACAAGTGGGCACATTTCCCGCTTGTCCTTTTTCTGTTTCAACAAGTTCTTCATCCCTAAAAATAGTGATTTGTGCGGATTCATGGGGATGGGCACGATCGGTGTTCGTAATTTTTTCGTACCTTTGCAACGGATTTACACATTATATATATAATAGTAAGAGAACGGAATGTTGAAGAAAGTAATCAGTACGCTCTACGTGATGGTCGTCGTGGCGATGGCTGTGGCGACGGTGGTGGAGAAGACGCGGGGCACGGAGTATGTGCTCGGGGCGTTCTACGGTTCGTGGTGGTTCACGGGACTTTGGGCGCTGCTGGCTGTGGGCGGCGTGGCGTACATGCTGCAACGACGGGTGAGACGGGTGAGCGTATGGATGCTCCACGGGGCGTTCATCATCATCCTGATTGGCGCCCTGCTCACGCATCTGACGGCATGGCAGGGAACGGTGCATCTGCGCGAGGGCAATCCGACGAAGCTCTGCATGGACGAAGCATCGACCATACAAGAACTTCCCTTCGACATCAGGCTGGACAGCTTCAACATCAAATACCATAGCGGCACGGAGGCGGTGATGGACTATGAGTCGCACTTCACCATCATCGGCGACGGCACCGAGGAGAGAGGCATGACGTCGATGAACAACATCTACTCGACCCACGGCATCCGCCTCTACCAGAGCAGCTACGACGAAGACCTCAAGGGCAGCACCCTCGCTATCAACAGCGACCGCTGGGGCATTCCCGTCACCTACTTCGGCTACGGACTACTGTTCCTCGCGATGTTGCTCGTGCTCATCGACCCCAAGGGACGTTTCCGCCAGCTCATCAGGAAGATGGGCAGCAACAGGAGCAGGTTGGCCG
>Ga0256407_10003683_pt1 | contig 26830 bp, 24 predicted proteins | sample RumenRJG_04DNA_FD_193489 | JGI IMG/M metagenome (GOLD analysis project Ga0256407, IMG submission 193489) | Bovine rumen microbial communities from Lethbridge, Alberta, Canada - RJG_04 | ecosystem: Host-associated > Mammals > Digestive system > Stomach > Rumen | place: Canada: Alberta... | reverse complement strand
TATATGAAGATTTTCTGTCAAATGCCCGGTAATTTGAATTTGGGGATGTATTTTTGCACCGCCAAGAAAGAGACGCTCAGGATTGTCCCCCAGCAGGTCTTGGCAATGCAGCTTGACACAGTTCAGTTGACGTACCCGAAAAGGCTGAAAATCCATCATCAAAATTCAAACTGAAGAATTGTGATGATGGATTTTTTCGGTTTTTATACTGATGATGTTGGCGACAGATTCTTTATGTTTCTGTTGTAATATCTTTTTTGTTTTTTAAGGTTTTTCTTTCTTGTTTTCTGGATTTTATGCTTAATTCGTTTTGCCGAATTGAACCTTTTCTTGTTGTATTTTTTGTTGAGTTCTTCTTTGTATTCTGCTAACTTTTTTAAGATTAGTATTGTTCCGTATGAATCATTGCTGAAAACCTCTTGAGTTTTGCGGTTTATTTCTGTTTGCTGAAACATGTCAATATTGTCATATTCAAGCCAGAAAAACTCACTTTCTTTGTAGCCTACAATTTTGTTCTCCTTATTTATTACCGAATTGAAAAACTGGTACATAAAGGTGAACTGTTCGTCGTATTCTGCAAGTTTTTCTGAATACAGAAAACACTTTTTTAGTATGATGTCTTTTCCTTTGTAGTAGGTTATTTTGATTATTGGCGTATCGTATGATTTCTCTTCTGATTTCGTGCTTCTTACGAGATGTCTATTGTGTTCGAAGAACAGATTTCTTGCGTATTCGATACATGTTTTAGCCGAATCGTTGTCTAAAACAATCTTGCGTATTTTCCCGTTGTTGTTTGATTTCTGTTTTTCAACGTTGCAATATTTTCGACTGTAAACAAGTTGATTTTCGGTAATTGTAAAGTTACTTTCGAAAAAGATGTCGTTTATCCAAATGCTGATGTTTACTTTGTCGGCAAACAAATCGGCATTGAATTTAGCATTGGCGTTATTGCACAAGGTGAAGGCAAAGATTATGACTAATAGTTTGTTTATCATATTGTGGATTCTGAAAAAAATCCGGACACATCAAGCAAATGCATCCGGATTTTGTATCTTGTTGAGAATCAGTTCTGATTAAATAAGGTACTGTGAACTGATTGATTCATTGTCCATAACGCGACGGATGGTCTCGGCAAACATTTCGGCAACCGATATCTGCTTAACCTTGGCGCAGCGGTCGGTGTATGGGATTGAGTCTGTGAAGATTATCTCTTCGAGGGCAGAATCCTGAACACGGTCGCTTGCCGGACCGCTCATGATGCAGTGCGATGCAATGGCGCGAACCGAGTTTGCCCCCTGCTCCTTCATGATGTTTGCAGCCTTTGTTATTGTGCCGGCTGTATCAACCATATCGTCAACGATGATGACATCCTTGCCCTTTACGTCGCCAATAACCTGCATTGTTGCTACAACGTTAGCCTTTGCGCGTGTCTTGTTGCAAAGCACAAGAGGGCAGTTGAAGTATTTTGCGTATGTGTTGGCACGCTTAGAGCCGCCAACATCAGGGGCAGCAATGCAGAGATCCTTCAGTTTCATGCTCTGAACGTATGGCATCATAACTGTCGATGCGTAAAGGTGGTCTACCGGAACATCAAAGAATCCCTGCTCCTGATCGGCATGCAGATCCATTGTTATGAGGCGGTCGATGCCGGCAACGCTCAGCAAGTCGGCAACCAGCTTTGCGCCGATAGAAACTCTTGGCTTGTCCTTACGGTCCTGTCGTGCCCATCCAAAGTAAGGCACAACGGCAACGATGCTCTTTGCCGATGCTCTCTTGGCTGCATCGATCATAAGCAGCAACTCCATCAGGTTGTCAGAGTTTGGGAAGGTTGACTGTACAAGGAAAACTACTTTTCCACGGATAGACTCCTCGAATGAGACGGCAAACTCGCCATCTGCAAAGTGTGTGATGTCCATCTTACCAAGCGGACAGCCGAGGGCTGCGCAAATTTTTTCTGCAAGGTATCTTGTCTTGGTACCCGAGAATACTCCAAAAGGTGCTCTTTCGCTCATTATTTTGAAATGATATATGTTTTGTTTTTCTATTCAGTTCTTTATTCGGTTGCCTGCCTTAGCAGTTTAAAGTGGTCAATCAGTTCCTTATAGTCTGATGTGCTGTGAATGTCGAAACGGTTCCACAAGTCGCCCAGAATCACGGCGCCGCCGAATCCGATTTTCTTTACCTGCGCAATGTTGTCTATGCTGATGCCGCCAAGAGCCATCACCTTTTTGTCTATGATGCCGGCATGGTTGGCATCCTTCAGTTCGTCGAAGGTGTAGGCTGATTCGTATCCCTCTTTTGAGATGCTGTTGAATATCGGACTCAGAAAGCAGTAGTTGCACTTGCGGCGCTCGTTCTTCAATTCTTCGAGCGAGTGGCACGAGCGGCTGACGTGTCCGTTATATCCTGCCGGAATCTGCGGGTTGCGACTGTTAAGGTGAATGCCGAGAAGACCGTACTCATCCTTTAAGTAGAAGTTATCGTGAACAACAATCTGCTTGTAGTATTGTTTGGGAATGAGCGAAAGTAGACGTTCCGAGTATATAGGGGCTGTGTTTGGCTTCCTTAGGTGAAGAATGTCTAAGCCTTCTTCAAACAAGGCGGTCAAAATTTTATCCTCCTCAACAAAAAAATCGGGAGTTGTCATTAAAATAAGCTTCATCTTCTTTCGGCTATTTATAACTTGCTTGCAAAGGTATAAAAAAAAATGCACCGAAGTGCATTTTTCATTATTTTTCTCCCAATTTTGCCTCTTCTTCGGAGTCGTACTCGCAGTCGCGCAACTTCTGGCTGATGCGCATTGCGCAGAAGTTTGGTCCGCACATTGTGCAGTACTTGCCGTTGAAGTGGTTTCCTGCCTTGTAGTACTCGAGAGCCCTGTCGGGATCGAGCGCAAGGTTGAACTGGTCTTTCCATCTGAACTCGTATCGTGCCTTGCTCAGGGCATTGTCGCGCACGGTTGCGCCCGGATGTCCCTTTGCCATGTCGGCTGCGTGAGCCGCAATCTTGTAGGTTACAACTCCCACGCGCACGTCCTCCTTGTTAGGCAGACCGAGATGCTCTTTCGGCGTAACGTAGCATAGCATTGCCGTGCCGTACCATCCAATCTGAGCCGCTCCGATGGCACTTGTTATGTGGTCGTAGCCCGGTGCGATGTCGGTAACGAGAGGACCGAGTGTGTAGAACGGTGCTTCGTGACACTTCTCCAACTGGCGGTCCATGTTCTCGCGAATCTTGTGCATTGGCACATGTCCCGGACCCTCGATAAATGCCTGAACGTTCTTTGCCCAAGCGCGCTCAACAAGTTCGCCCATAGTGTCGAGTTCGGCAAACTGAGCGGCATCGTTGGCATCGAATGTTGCTCCCGGGCGCAGTCCGTCGCCGAGCGAGAGGGCTACGTCATACTGAGCCACGATGTCGCAGATGTCGTCGAAATGTTCATAAAGGAATGATTCCTTCTTGTGATATCTGCACCATTCTGAGATGATTGAGCCGCCGCGGCTTACCATTCCGCACAGACGGTTGTTGGCATAGTGTATATTTTTAAGTCTGATTCCGCAATGAATTGTGAAGTAGTCAACGCCTTGTTCGCATTGCTCGATAAGTGTGTCGCGGAACAGCTCCCAAGTCAGTTTTTCGGCATGGCCGTTAACCTTCTCCATAGCCTGATACATCGGTACGGTTCCCACTGGTACAGGGCAGTTGCGCACAATCCACTCGCGTGTTTCGTGAATGTTGTCGCCGGTCGAAAGGTCCATCAGCGTGTCGCCGCCCCACTTGCAACTCCAAACTGCTTTTTCAACCTCCTCGTCGATGCTCGATGTGGTGGCAGAGTTACCGATGTTAGTGTTAATCTTAACAAGAAAGTTCCGGCCGATAATCATCGGCTCTGCCTCTGGGTGATTGATGTTGGCTGGGATAACAGCGCGACCTCTTGCCACCTCGTCGCGAACAAATTCGGGGGTGATGTGCGACTTGATTCCAAGTTGTTCGCAGTTCATGTTCTCGCGGATGGCTACATATTCCATCTCGGGAGTGATGATGCCTTGCTTGGCGTAGTACATCTGTGTGATGTTCTTGCCTTTCTCGGCGCGATATGGCAGGGCTATGTGCTCAAAACGCAGGTGGTCGAGACTCTTGTCTGCCTGACGCATACGGCCATATTCTGATGTCAGTTCGGAAAGACGCTCAACGCCACCGCGCTTCAGAATCCACTCTTCGCGCAAACGGGGAAGTCCTTTCTTTAAGTCGACTTCTACATTTGGGTCGCTAAAAACTCCACTTGTATCGTAAACATAAACTGGGTCGTTCTCGGTTATAACCTTCTTGCCATCGATAACCTTAACGGTTGGCGTAAGGTTGATTTTTCGCATACCAACTTTTATCTCAGGATAGATTTTTCCTTGAAGGTACACTTTTTCTGATGCTGGATATGAAATTTTTGTCTTGCTATCCATGTTTTTAGTTGAAATATTTTGTTTTTTATTGTTTTTCTTTTGCGTCCGAAATAAGCTGCAGAAGATTTGCTGTCATGCTTGCCGGATTCTCAGCGTTGAGGATTGTTCCGCTAAGGGCGATGCCACATACGCCTGTTTCCATTATGCTCGGCACGTCGTCTGACGTAATTCCGCCAATGGCAACGAGCGGTATGTCGATGCCTCTTTCCTTCATCGCACCGATGATACTTCTGTAGCCGTCGAGTCCGAGGGTAGGCGAGAGGTTCTTCTTTGTTGTGGTAAACCTGAACGGACCGCAGCCTATGTAACTTGCGCCGTTGCGATAGTGCATTTCAACATCGTCGATGGTGTTAGCCGTTCCGCCAATAATGAAGTCGTTGCCCAGAATCTGGCGCGCCTCGTTTACGGGCATATCATTCTTGCCAACGTGAACGCCGTCGGCTCCAATCTCCTTTACAAGTTCAACGTGGTCGTCTATGATGAAGGTTGCTCCAACTTTTCGGCAAGCAGGCATAATCTGCAAGGCTGCGGCTCGCACCTCATCAACCGATGCGTCCTTCATGCGAAGCTGAATCCAGCGGCAACCGCCTTCGAGAGCCAGCAAAGCCGATTCGACGTAATCCGTAGAGTCGTTGAAATGTGTTATAAACTGTAGTTGAAAATTCTTCAGATTCATCTTACCTTAATTTATATATAGACAAGGGCGGATGAATGTGAACTGTAGAAACAATCCCTACGCCGGCATTGACCGGATCAGGTTATAAGGGTATAATCTCAGCCTTTTCAGGCACCCCTTTGTCATATACGGCTGCAAAAGTAATTAAAAAAAGTAAAAGTCGGACGTTTTCGGCGGCTAATTTTGTCTGATGCTTGAACTTATTGTTCTTTTTTCCGAAAAATCTCAGCCTTGGCAAAACTTCATTCGTGCGCCGCCCGATTGTTTTTGCTGAAAATATCGGAGAAATTGCCGTATTTTTGTATTTTTGCACTCCTATATAATAATGATGTAAATGAAAGAAAACTTTCTTGATGAACTTAATCAGAGTCAGCGCGAGGCTGTGCTGTATAACGACGGACCGTCGCTCGTGATTGCGGGCGCAGGTTCGGGCAAAACCAGAGTGCTGACGTTCAAGATTGCGTATCTGATGAATCTTGGGCTCGACCCTTCACGGATTCTTGCGCTTACGTTTACCAACAAGGCGGCGCGCGAGATGAAGGAGCGTATTGCCCAAGAGGTTGGCTACAATCGCTCTAAATATCTGTGGATGGGAACGTTCCATTCAATTTTTTCGAGAATTCTGCGTGTTGAGGCTGATAAAATAGGCTTTACCCGCGATTTTACGATATACGATGCCAGCGATTCGAAGAGTCTGATAAAGTCCATCATCAAAGAAATGGGGCTTGACGATAAGACATACAAGCCTTCGGCTATCGCAGGAATAATATCGAGCGCGAAGAATCATCTTGTAACTCCCGGTGTGTATCGCAGCGACAGGGCAACCGTCGAGGCTGACGAGCGTGCGCGAATCCCAAAGGCAGGACTTCTGTATCAGACTTACGTTGACCGCTGCCGAAAGGCGAATGCGATGGATTTCGACGATTTGCTGGTCTACACATATTTTCTTTTCTCGAAGAACGAAGAGGTGCGCCGACAGTATGCCGAGCGATTTGAATATGTTATGGTCGATGAGTATCAGGATACGAACGTGGCCCAGCACAAGATAGTATGGGAGTTGACGAAGGACAAGCAGCGTGTGTGCGTGGTTGGCGACGATGCCCAGAGCATCTACTCGTTCCGCGGAGCAAACATCGAGAACATCCTCGGCTTTACAAAGCAATATAATTGCGCCAAGGTATTCAAATTGGAGCAGAATTATCGTTCAACCCAGACCATCGTTAATGCTGCGAATAGCGTTATTGCAAAGAATAGCAATCAGATAGATAAAAATGTCTTTTCTGAAAATAAAATAGGCGAGCCAATCGAGGTTTATAATACTTATTCCGACCGCGAAGAAGGCATAACCATCGTTAAGAGGCTTCGCGAATATTACAATTCGGGCGAGCGCAGTTACAAACGCTTTGCCATTCTTTCTCGCACCAACGCGCAGAGCCGAATCTTTGAGGACGAACTGATGCGCAACAACATTCCTTACCGAATCTACGGCGGATTGTCGTTCTACCAGCGAAAGGAGATAAAGGATGTCATCGCATATCTGCGAATGGCAATAAATCCAAACGACGAGGAGGCTCTGAAGCGAATAATTAACTATCCGGCGCGCGGAATTGGCGAAACAACAATAAAGAAGGTTTTGGCGTGCGCCGTTTCTAACGAAGTTTCGATGTGGAATGTCCTTTCTGAACCTGTTAAATTCGGACTCGACGTAAACAAGGGAACTCTCACGAAATTGCAGAATTTTCAGGATTTGATATTCGGCTTTCAGGAGGCTGCCAAGCAGATGAACGCTTCGGAAATAGGTTTGAAGATAATTTCAGAAAGCGGAATTCTGAAGGATTTGTATGCCGAAAAGAACAGCGAAAGTCAGGACAGACTCGAAAACATCGAGGAGTTGAAGAATGCCTTGGCAAGCTTTGTCGAAGAGCGTCAGGAGCAAGGCATCGATGAGATTATGCTGCCCGATTTCCTTTCCGAGGTATCGCTTATTTCCGACCTTGATGAGTCTGATGACGGTGGAGACAAGGTTACTCTTATGACGATACATTCGGCAAAAGGACTCGAATTCGATACGGTTTTTGTTGTCGGAATGGAAGAAAATCTCTTCCCAAGTGCTATGAGTTACGAATCGCCGCGCGCCATCGAGGAAGAACGCCGCCTGTTTTACGTTGCAATTACGAGAGCCGAGAAAAACTGCGTTCTGTCGTTTGCCCGAAGCCGATTCCGCTTCGGTTCAATGGAATTCAGTTCGCCAAGCCGGTTCTTGCGCGAACTCGACCCTAAGTGCATTCGTATGATGGGCGGCAGCAGTTTCGGCATGGAACCATCTTCTGAAAAGACTTATGGCGGTTCGCCGTTTGGCAGAAGTTCGGGCTACAACGATGATGTGCCGGAGTGGATGCAGAAAAGTCGGATAGATTATTCAAAGGTTTCGCAGGTGGCAAACTCGGCCAAAAGAGTTGTTCAGCCTCGCCAGACCGACTTTCCGCCTCGAAAATTGAAAAAGGTCGTTACTCCAACGGCATCTGTCGATAAAACATCGGTTGCATCGCTTGGCGGACTTAGCGTTGGCGACAGAATCGCGCACGAACGTTTTGGCGAGGGCATGGTAGTTGAGTTGCTTGGCTCGGCAGATTCGGCAAAGGCAAAAGTACAGTTCGTAAACGCAGGCGAGAAGACCCTTCTGCTGAAATTTGCAAAATTCAAAAAGATTTAAAAATGCGGCTTCCAAAAACCGCTTAAAATATAGGTAAAATATGGTTGAAGACAAATGGTTGGATTCTATTCCGAATCCGTGTTATGTAATGGAGGAGAAACTCTTGCGCCGCAATCTCTCGCTTATCCGCTCTATAATGGATAGGGCAGAGGTCGAGTTTATTTTGGCTTTCAAGGCTTTCGCCCTTTGGAAGACATTTCCGGTGTTCCGCGAGTACATCGGTCACACAACGGCAAGTTCGCTCTACGAGGCTCGTCTTGCCTTCGAGGAGTTTGGTAGCCGTGCACACGTCTACTCGCCGGCCTATCAGGAAGGCGAGTTCGACGAAATTCTGAAGTGCGCGAGTCATGTAACGTTCAACTCATTTTCGCAGTATTGTCGCTTTATTCAAACGGTTAGCAATTATAATAAGGTGTCCGATGAGAAAATCTCGTGCGGAATCCGAATAAATCCCGAACATTCCGAGATTGAGACCGAACTCTACAACCCGTGTGCGCCGGGCTCGCGTTTTGGCGTTCTTCAGTCGCAAATGCCCGATGTTCTTCCCGAAGGCATAGACGGATTGCATTGCCATTGTCATTGCGAGAACGACAGTTATGTGCTCGAGGCAACATTAAAGGTTATCGACGAGAAGTTTGGCAAGTGGCTTACCAAAGTCAATTGGCTCAATTTGGGCGGCGGCCATCTGGTAACGCGTGCCGACTACGATGTTGAACATCTTATTTCAATCTTGAAGGCATTCAAGCAGAAATATCCAAACCTTCGCATCATCCTCGAGCCGGGAAGTGCCTTTGCATGGCAGACAGGTCCGCTTGTGGCAAAGGTTGTCGATATTGTCGAGAATTACGGAATTCAGACAGCAATCCTCAACGTAAGTTTTACATGCCACATGCCCGATTGCTTGGAAATGCCCTATCAGCCGGCCGTTCGATGTGCAGAGACTCTCGATGCCGATGCCTGCAAGCAGCCCGGTGCCGTGGCGCGTCACATATATCGCCTTGGCGGAAACAGTTGCTTGAGTGGCGACTACATGGGAAGTTGGCAATTCGACCACGAACTTCAGATTGGCGAGAAGATTATCTTCGAGGATATGATTCATTACACTACCGTAAAGACAAATATGTTCAACGGAATCCATCACCCTTCAATCGCATTCCTGCGTGAAAACGGAGATATTTCGGTGCTGAGGAATTATAAATACGAGGATTATCGTGATAGAATGTGCTGATTTTAGCATTTTTTAACTTTTTTTTTGCAGTTAATTTAAATTTTATTATATTTGCCAATGATAAAAAATAAAATTTTGGAATTAGATAATCTAAAATAACTGAAAAACTATGTCGATTTTTCAACAATCAACGAAGAGAATGACATTGTGTTTGTCGGCTCTTTCAATAGCAGGTTTTTTGTGGGCTGATCCAGTCCTAAAGGGGGAATATTACCAGATTACAAACCTCTCAGATTTGGAGTGGTTCCGCGATCAGGTAAACAATGGAAATGGTGGCATCAAGGCTGAATTGAAGGCCAATATTACCATCAACGAGAATGTACTTGGCACACTTAAGATTCTGAGTGACGGTATGAACTCAAACGGCGAAGGGTTGAAGAGATGGACGCCTATCGGCAAGACAGACAAACTTCCTTTCAGCGGAGAGTTCAAGGGAAATAACTATACAATTTCAGGTGTGTACATTTCTGCCGAGAATTCAGCATCAACCAACGTAGGCTTGTTTGGTACAAACAAGGGTGTTATCCACGACCTGAACGTAGCAGACAGTTATATTCTTGGAATGAAGAATATGGGCGGTATTGCTGGTAACAACATGAATACTATCAACAAGTGTAGTTATGAGGGCTATGTTGTTGCAACAATGAGTAATGCCGGTGGTATTGCAGGTTACGCTTCTGGAGCAAACGTCAGATATTGTTTCTCTAAGGGTACAGTAATCTCAATGGACCGTCAGAGTGGTAATGCCGGCGGTATCATTGGTCAGGCATCAGGAATGTCAGTCGAGACAATGGTTACAGGCTGCTATAGCATTTCAAACATCGTGAGTGGCTCAAAGAATGCCGGTGGCGTTATCGGTTATCAGAACGGACAGGTTGCGGTAGAGAATTGCTATAGCAAGAAGGCTTACAACAACTCTCCTGAGACTGTTAAGAGCGATGAGGAGTTCAAGAACGGAACTGTGGCTGGCTTGCTTGGCGATGCTTACGGTCTTACTCTTGGAAAGGATGATTCTCCTGTATTCCGCAAGGCTGACTTCAGTAACATGATGTACAAGGCTATCGTTTACAAAGGCTCACGCGAGACAATGGTTGTTTACATGAATCCAGACGGCAGCAACCGTGGTGGTGAAAAGGGAGAGGCTATTCCAATCGGTAAGCAGAGCGGCGAGAACAACTATATTGCTGTGATCGACGAGACAAATCCTGCATTCAACGACCGTGTCCTTGGTAATAACGTAATCCGCAACAACAACGGAAAATACACAGCAAAGTGTATCTTTATCATGGATGGCAAGGATTATTTCATGCCATACGAGACAACAACTTCGTTGCTTTTGTTCTATCGTGTGTTCAAGCCGGGAACAGTAAATACTGTTACTCTTCCGTTCTTTATTGATAAGGCGCAGCTTCCTGACGGATGCAAGATTTACGAGTATCAGAACTTTGCAGGAAATACATTGTACTTCGCTCCTTGTGCAAATCCTGTTCCTAACAAGCCTTATATGTTTGTAAGTTCTGTAAACCAGCCTTTCATGCGTCTGAAGCAGATTAAGATGGCTGCTACAAGAGATGCTGTAGATTTGAAGGGAATGGGCGTATTTAACGGTAACTATACAAGCGTTGTGAGCCACCAGAACATGTATGTTTATCAGGCAGACAAGTTCATGCGTGTTGAGGATCAGCAGGCAGTCAAGATTCTTCCATTCCGCGGTTATTTCGACCTAAATATCGGTAGCGAAATCAAGACCGTAGATGTGAAGTTTGCAGAGTAAAATAAGATTAAAATGATATTAAAAGAGGCAGCTCGGAAACGGGTTGCCTTTTTTTTATTTATCTGGATTGTATAAATTTGGTACGGAGAAATCTCTTTCGCCTGAAAAAAATCTTGTAATCAGGTGGACGGAATTTCTGGATTTTTTGTCTTAATTTGCACCTATATAGAATGTAAAACTAAAATATAGTTTGTAAAAACAGAATTTAAAGAAAACATAAAAATTGAGCCGGAACTATGTGTGTTCTGTGGATTTTGAAAAATAAGATATTGTAAAAAACGAAAAAAGACTCGAATCCGTAAGGAATCAAGTCTTTCCTATTGAGCGGAAAACGGGACTCGGACCCGCGACCCCAACCTTGGCAAGGTTGTGCTCTACCAACTGAGCTACTTCCGCATTACTGAATGTTTTATATTGTGAAGAGAAGGAGACTCGAACTCCCACGGGACAACTCCCACTACCCCCTCAAAGTAGCGCGTCTACCATTCCGCCACCTCTCCAAAATATCTCGGTCATACCAGTCGTGCCCAGAACAGGACTCGAACCTGCATGTCCGCAAAGACATACGCACCTGAAACGTACGTGTCTACCATTCCACCACCTGGGCTTTATTTGAGCGGAAAACGGGACTCGGACCCGCGACCCCAACCTTGGCAAGGTTGTGCTCTACCAACTGAGCTACTTCCGCGTGGTTGCTTTGTTTTCAAAAGCGATGCAAAGATACAACTTATTTTTAAACCTGCAAACTTTTTGGAAGTTTTTTTATCGAAAATCTTCAATTGCACCAAAAATCACGTCAAGGTCGTCCAATTCGTTAAGGATTTTGCATCGTAGCTCGCGTGCAGCCTCTCGGCTTTCGGAGCGGATAATCCACGGGCCGTTAGGGTCTACAACCTTGCTTCGTTCGTCAAAGCATCTTATTACCGCCTGAACGCGGTCGTTTATCTCGTCGCTGACAAGTTCGCTGTTTTCTGGAACCTGAAAATCAAAACTGAATAGAACCATTGTTTGTTTATGCTTAATAAAAAAGGGAGAATCGAAATAGAAACTCCCTTTTGTATTGATTATGTTTTTTTGATTATTTCTTCTCTTCCTTCTTTGAAGTAGATGCACCCTTCAGTTCAGCTGGCTGCTTGTAACGCTTGTTAAGACCTGCTACAACCTCGTTTGTAATGTCGTAAGTCTTGTCGGCATAAAGAATGTTGTCGCCGCTCTTTGTAAGGATGAGGCTGAACTTCTTATCCTTGTTGTACTGAGCAAGGAAGTGGTTCAGAGAGTCGTGAAGAGCCTCGTTGTACTTGTTCTGCTCAGACTGAAACTCTTGTGCAAGGCGTCCCTGAAGAGCCTCGAGGCTCTGCTGCATCTGCTGAAGGTTTCTCTGCTCGTTCTCAGCCTGCTCGCGAGTGTAGGCGTTGCTCTGAATCTTGCGCTGGAAGTCGGCTGCTCTGTTCTGCAAAGCCTGACCTTTGCTTGCAAGAGTGCTCTGGATGCTCTCGCTTTTCTTTGTAAGAAGTGCTGTATAGTCCTTGGCAAAATTGTAATTGTTCATAAGAGAGTCAACCTCGACATAAGCAATTTTCATTGATGTGCCGGCAGCATTAGATGCTGCGCTTGGTGCTGTCTCTGCAGTCTGGTTACACTGGGTAAACAGAAGTAATGTAGCAGCAGCGAGGCTACCACACATAAGAGTCATTTTCTTCATTTTTCTTTTATAGTATATAATTTTATATTCGTTCTTTCACGGCTCTGGGATTGTCGAGGCGCATCTGGAAGTCTTGACTCTGTACGCAGCCCACCTTGTTATCTCTCATAGCCTTGTTTGCACCCACATGCTGGCTTCTGAATCTGCCGTTTTTCTTCAGCAGAATGTTAATACACATAAGTATCATTGATACGGCAAGTAGTGCCACACAAGTTAGTGCTAATTTTATCATTTTAAACGCAATTTGCCGCAAAGATACATTTTTTTTTGTAACTTTGCATAAAATAGACCTATAATTATGATATTTACCGATATTGAAAAGTCAAAGATTTTGTTGTTCTGGGTTCAGGTTGAGGTTGAAGGATTGTCGTGCGCATCGCCGTCGGTTATGGATTTGAAGGAAAAGTTCATTTGCAGAGCTGCCGAAAAGTACGATATCTACCTGAAAAATGACCTTTACGAGACCGGCGGAGTGTTTGCCGTGCCTTTCAAGGACAAGGAAAACATCAGAATTGAACTGAATATCTTTGCCTCGGAAATGGAGGACGAATATCGTGCCGTTCATCCGCAGATGGAGTGGCGAATGCAGAGTACCAATATATAATAATTGCATCCTTTGCGCGTTATTTAAGGTATGAAAAGGATTTCGTTTCTCTTATCGCTTGCCGTTGCCATGCTGCTTGCGTCGGTTGCTGTTTCGTGCAGCGTAGACGAGAGTTTCACGACAGACAGGTCGGCTTTGCTTTCGTTTTCGCAAGACACCGTTTCGTTCGATACGGTGTTTACATCGGTAGGCTCTTCTACTCAGAATATCCGTGTCTTCAACAATCAGAACGAAGGCATCAGGATAAGCAATATCCGACTTGCATCTGGCGGAACATCTGGTTTCAGAGTGAATGTCGACGGCATGATGGGAACGGATTTCAGCGATGTTGAGATTCATTCTAACGACAGTATGTATGTCTTTGTTGAATTGACTGCCGACATGACAGGCAAGCAAGAACCCGTGGAGATAAAAGATTCGTTGATTTTTACACTCGAAAGCGGCGCGATGCAGAAGGTTCTGCTGATGGCGAGCGCGCAGGACGCCGAAGTTTGCCGTGGATTGGTGGTAGACGGCGATACAACTCTTTCATCGTCAAAACCTTATTTGATTTATGATAGTCTTTGCGTGGCAGAAGGTGCTACGCTCCGAATTGCCGAAGGCGTTAGACTGTTTTTTCACAGCGGTGCAGGACTGAAAGTCTATGGGCGGCTTGAAGTGAACGGCTCTGTTGACAAGCCTGTCGTGATGCGAGGCGACAGAACCGACCGGCTGCTTTGGTATCTGCCTTACGACCGTGTGAATGCGCAATGGGAAGGAATAAGGATTTGTAAGTCGAGTAACGACAATATCATCGAAAATGCCGATATTCACAGCGGAAATTACGGAATTATCTGCGATTCTTCGGGTGTAGAGAAATCGAAACTTCTTCTTCGGAATTCAATTGTTCATAACGTGACGAAACACGGAATTTTCAGCAAAAATAATACCATCGAAGTGCTAAATTCGCAAATTACAAACGCTGGCGGAGACTGCGTTCACATTGAAGGCGGACGATGCCGTTTTGTACATTGTACCTTGGCGCAGTTCTATCCGTGGAGCGCCGACCGTGGAGTTGCGCTTAGATTCTCTGCCGACGAGCGTACGCCGTTGCTTGGCTGCGATTTTGTGAACTGCATAATTACCGGAATTGGCAAGGACGAACTCATGGGAATTCCGCCGAAAATGCCCGAAATTCCTTTCGACTACAACTTTGTGGGATGTCTTATCCGAACTCCGGAAGTTAAGGATAATCCGCGATTTGCCGAAATTGTTTGGGATAATGAAATGCTTGCCGAAAAGCCGGGAATACCGAAAATAGACAAGTCCGAAAAGCAGATTATTCAGGCTGCCAATTTTAGAAATATAGACCACGAAAACTTCGTCTACGACTTTCATCTCGACTCGCTTTCGCGCGCTCGCGGACGGGCTGTTATGGAGGCTACGGAATTTCTTCCGTATGACAAGGACGGCGTTGAACGCGTTGGAAAGCCCGACATCGGCTGCTATCAGTATAAAAAATAAACCAAACGAAGCCTATGAAAAACATCTTTGCGCAACTGGCTTTTGCCGCTTTTGTGTGCCTTTTTCCGCATCAGGAAATGACGGCGCAGAACCGTTTTGTCGTGATGGAACTGAACTGCGAAAACCTTTTCGACACAAAGCACGACTCGCTTAAAAACGACAACGAATTCCTGCCCGGCGCAATTCGTGGCTGGAGTCCGCGGCGATATTGGAAGAAGTTGGCGCATACGGCTCAGACAATTGTGGCGGTAGGCGAGGGACAGACTCCGCCCGACATCGTTGCGCTCTGCGAGGTGGAAAACGACTCGGTTTTGTACGACCTTACGCGCCGAAGTCCTCTGCGAAATCTGGGCTACAAATATTGCGTTACCGAATCGCCTGATGCGCGCGGAATAGATGTCGCGTTGCTCTATCAGCCAGAAACTTTCAAACTGATACAATCGGAATTCTTTCGTATCGAACAGAAGGCGGGACAACGCCCGACGCGCGACATACTTCATGTTTCGGGATGCGTGATGAGTGGCGACACGCTCGATGTCATGGTGGCGCATCTGCCAAGTATGCTTGGCGGAAGGTTGAAAAGTGAGCCTTTCAGAGTCCACGTGGCTGAGAAAATCCGTCAGACGGCCGATTCGATACAAAGCGTAAGGCATAAGCCGAAAATCATCATTATCGGAGACTTCAACGATTATCCCGATTCAAAACCTGTTGCCGAGGTCGTTGGCGCGGTCCGTCCGCCTGCGCAGAACGATTCGATAAAGGCAAATTCGTATTATAATCTGATGAACGGAAAGCATAAAAAGAATGGTAAGACGATAGGTACTTATCGCTATAAAGGATATTGGAACATCATAGACCAATGCATCGTAAACGGACTCTTGCTTACGGATACAGAAAATCTGTGCACAACCTATGAGGATGCGCAGATATGCGATTTTGAGTTCTTGCTCGAACCCGATTTAAAGTTTGGTGGAACGAAACCCTTCAGAACGTATAACGGCATGAAATATCGGGAAGGGTACAGCGACCACCTCCCGATACGTATTGTCTTTAGGGATTCTTTTTCTCGTTAGCCTTGTCAAGTTCCTCTTGCAGATACTTTCGCAGTTTTGTCTCCGTTCTTTCTCTGAACATCGCCTGAGACTCTTCGTACGAGTCGAAGTGCCTGATGGCGGGATTCGGATTGTTCGATGGGCGGAAGTCGGAACAAATCTTGCTCGATTTTGCAACGAATCTGATAGCCGTTCTTACGCTACATTCGCACACCACCGGATTGTCGAACCACTGCATGAAAGTGCCGTTTGCGCATTCGAGGCAGCAGACAAATTTCTTTGCGTCTGCCATAATTTAAAGCGGATATTCCTCGAAGGCGTAAAGAACTGTTGACAGATAACGCTCGCCTGTATCTGGAAGCAGGGCAACGATGCGCTTGCCCTTGTTTTCAGGGCGCAATGCAAGTTGAAGTGCTGCGTATGCTGCCGCTCCTGATGATATTCCGACAAGCAGACCGTCTTCCTGAGCCAGTCTTCGGCCTGAGCGGATGGCATCGTCGTTCTCTACTGTTAGAACTTCGTCAACAACGTTTGCATCGTAAGTCTTTGGAATGAAGTTCGCGCCGATTCCCTGAATCTTGTGAGGGCCAGCCTTTCCTGTTGTGATGAGAGGCGAGCTTGCTGGCTCAACGGCGACGATTTTTACGTTCGGATTCAACTCTTTCAGTCTCTTTCCTGTACCGCTTACTGTACCGCCAGTACCAACGCCAGCAACGAAGATATCAACCTTTCCGTCGGTGTCTTTCCAAATTTCCTCGGCTGTTGTTGCGTAATGTCTCTGAGGATTTGCAGGATTTTCGAACTGCATTGGGATGAACGAACCCGGAGTCTGTGCGTGAAGTTCGTTAGCCTTGTCAACTGCGCCTTGCATTCCGTCCTTTCCCGGAGTGAGTTCGATTTTTGCGCCGTAAGCCTTCAGAAGATTGCGACGCTCAATGCTCATCGAATCGGGCATTGTAAGTATAAGTTTGTAGCCCTTTACGGCTGCTACGAGTGCGAGCCCAACGCCAGTGTTTCCACTTGTTGGCTCTATGATGGTTGCGCCCGGAGTAAGAAGGCCTTTCTTCTCGGCATCCTCAATCATTGCGAGGGCGATACGGTCTTTTGCGCTTCCGCCGGGATTGAATGATTCTACTTTTACTACTATTTCTGCTCCCGGATTAAGTTCTTTTCCGAAACGGTTCAGTCTTACGAGTGGTGTGCGACCGATAAGTTCGGTTAGTTGGTTTGCAATGTTGCTCATAATTGTATTTTTTTGTATGGTTTTTGTTTATGTTTGATATTGCAAAGATAGGGCGTTTTTTTGTTTGTTCCAATACCGACTGCAAAGTAATCGCATACCATCTATATGGTATATTTTGTTTTTCTGACTTTTTTACACTAATTTTGCAGTCTAAAATCAACCCTTTTATGGAAAATATAGCATTGTTATTGTCGGGCGGTGTTGATAGTGCCGTCGCTCTTCATATGTTGCGTGAGCAGGGACATCGTCCCACTCTGTTTTATATTCTCATTGGTCCCGAAGAGAAGGAAGCGTGGAACTGTTCTTCTGAGGAAGATTGGGAAGTGTGCCAGTGGCTTGCGCGAAAGTACGACTGCAAGTTAGAGCAGATTGACCTTCATCACGAATATTGGGATCAGGTTGTAAAATATACGATGGACAAGGAGCGTCGCGGACTCACGCCAAACCCCGATGTGATGTGCAACAAACTCATAAAATTCGGCTGTTTCGAAGAGAAAATCGGACACGAATTCGACTTTACCGCTACTGGACACTATGCTCAGACAGCCATTCACAATGGTAAGGTGTGGCTGGCAACGAGTCCCGACCCGGTGAAAGATCAGACCGATTTTCTCTGTCAGCTTAACTATCAGCAGATAAGCAAGTCGATGTTTCCCATCGGCTCTCTGTACAAAGAAGAGGTGCGCGAGATTGCCGTGAAGAATAACCTAATCAATGCCAACCGAAAGGACAGTCAGGGCGTTTGCTTCCTCGGACAGATTGATTTCCGCGAGTATGTGCGCCGATTCTTGGGTGAGCATCCGGGACGCGTAATCGACATCGATAGCCGAAAGATAATAGGCGAGCACAAAGGACTCTGGTTTCACACTATCGGTCAGCGCAAGGGACTTGGCTTTGGTGGCGGTCCGTGGTTTGTGGTTAAGAAAGACGTGAAGAATAACATTCTGTGGGTTTCGCACGGATACAGTCCGAAGGATGCCTACAGCACCGAGTGGTATATGGAAGATTTTCATTTCATAACCGAAAATCCGTGGGGCGAGGATGGTGGCGAGCATCGCATAACGTTCAAGATTCGCCACACGCCCGAGTATAACCCGGGAACGATTTCGATGCGCGAGGACGGTACATGGGGGATAAAGTCCGACGAGCCAATTCACGGCGTTGCGCCCGGACAGTTCTGTGTGGTTTACGACGAAGAGCATCGCCTCTGCATCGGTAGCGGCGAGATTCGAATCTTTTAATCCTTAAAATACCTTTATAATGCTGAAAATATGCAATTTTATTGCGCGTTGGATGGGCGCGCTCGTGCTGATTGTTGCCGTTTTGTCGATGATTTTTCCCGAGCCGTTCTGCTCTGTCGAGACAAGGCTCATCAACCCGATGCTCGGACTGATAATGTTTGGAATGGGACTCACGCTCTCGCCAACCGATTTCCGCATTGTGGCGAGCCGTCCGAAAGATGTGTTGTTCGGTTGTCTGGCGCAGTTTACCGTCATGCCGCTTGTTGCCCTGTTGCTTGCAAAAGTCTTCTCTCTGCCCGAGGAACTCGCTCTTGGAGTAATCCTCGTAGGCTGTTGTCCCGGCGGAACGGCCTCGAACGTTATCACATATTTGGCAAAGGGCGATTTGGCTTTGTCTGTTGGCATGACTGCCGTTTCTACAATTCTTGCGCCCGTGCTTACGCCTTTGCTGGTGTGGCTGTTGGCCGGAACTATGGTCAATGTCGATACCTTCGGAATGTTGCAGAGCATATTGTATGTAGTTATTGCGCCGATAGTTCTCGGCTTGCTTTGCCAGAAGTTTCTGCCTAAGTTTACCCGAAGTGCCGTGGTCTATCTGCCTGCATTCTCGTCGGTGATGATTGCCTTAGTTGTAGCCATTGTTGTTGCGCATAGCGCCGGCAAGGTGTTGGACGGCGGATTGCTGGTTGTTCTGGTGGTTATGCTGCATAATGTCAGCGGATTGGCCTTGGGCTATCTGATAGGACATCTTCTGCATCTGTCTCACCCAAAGAATGTGGCAATAAGTATAGAGGTCGGAATGCAGAATTCAGGTCTTGCATCAAGCCTTGCCGTACTTCATTTTGCTGCTTTCCCGTTGGCTACAATCCCTGGAGCGATTTTCAGCGTGTGGCACAATATCAGCGGCGCGCTTGTTGCGAAATGGTATGGGAGAGGAGAATAAGATAAATTTGTTAACTTCTAAATAAGAATAGTATGTTTGATTGGATTCCATTTTACGAAGAATTAGCAAAAAAGTTGCTAAAATACAAAGACAAACCTGATGAGCTGGCGTCTATTATTTACAATAATTTTGATAGGAATTCTGAAATTAGTTTTCTGCATGATAGTGATGGTTCTGATTATGCAGAAATAGATCCTTTTACGGTTTACGGAATTTTTAACAGAAGAGTTAATAATCGTTTTGCATTGATAAAAAAATTGAAAGACGTTTTTAAAATCAAAGCAAATATACCTACTACTTTAGACGGAATACCTATTCAAAATAATATGAACTCTGCTTTTTGCTGCTTCTCAAAAGACAGAAGTGCTGATGGCAAAGATATAGAACGTTTTTGGCTTTTGTTCGAAGAGGCTCAGAAAAATAAGCCAGATATGGAGGCGGTCTTTGATGCAGTCTTGAAACAATATAGCATAAAAATTACAAAGTTGACAATGGGATTGTTCTATATTTGTCCAAATAAATATATGGCATTAGACAAGAATAATCGTGAATATTTAAAGAAAAAATATGGAATAAATGTTGGCAGCATCAACAAGATGAATTTTATAGACTATGAGGCTCTGTTGGATGAGGTAAAGGAAAAAATGAGCAATAAAGAAATCGTAGAGCAGTCAATACCTGAATTTTCATCTAATGCTTGTATGGAAAGTTATAGTACTGAAGACGATGGAATAAATCCTGAATTTTATGATGAAATAGTTGATTTGCTTCGCTATAAAAAGAATGTTGTAATAGAAGGTGCTCCGGGCGTAGGAAAGACTTATGAGTTGCCTCGCATAATAACAAGATTGTGTTTCCCGGACCTGTCTGATTATTCTGAAAGTGTTTTGAAAGATAAGATTAAATGGCTACGAGAAAATAAACGAGTTGAGTATGTAACATTTCATCAGTCAATGGATTATGAGGAGTTCGTTGAAGGTATTCGTCCTCATACTAACGAAAATGGAAATGTTTTTTATGAAGTCGAATCTGGAATCTTTAAGCGAATATGCGAAGCGGCAAAAAAGCCTATTGTCGAAGACAATTCATTCAAGATAAAAGATGATGCTAATGTTTGGAAGGTTTCTTTGTTTCGGACTGGAGACAATCCGATACGTACCGATTGTATGAAAAATAATCATATCCGTATTGGATGGGATTATTTGGGAGAAGATATTTCGCAGGTAGATGAGGCAAATTCTGATGGCAGAATAATTCTCAATGCTTTTTACGACCGTATGCAGATTGGAGACATAGTCTTTTCTTGTTATTCATCGCGAAGCATAGATGCAATAGGTGTGGTTACTGGCGATGTTGAATGGCACGATGAATACGATAATTATAAGCGCGTTCGTAATGTTGAGTGGCTTATAAAGGGCATAAATGAAGATATTTATGAAATGAATGGTGGTACAACAATGACTTTAAGCACAGTTTACCGCTTGAAAAACATTGAATTGGATGACGTTTTTGCCATATTGAACAAATATGGAGTTGGAAAACAGACTGAAATCAAGAAGAACGACCGTCCTTATGTTTTGGTTATCGATGAAATAAACCGTGGTAATGTTTCGAAAATTTTCGGAGAGTTGATAACCTTGATTGAGTCTGACAAAAGAACTGGTAGGAAGGCTGAAACAGAAGTGACGTTGCCATATTCCAAGACTGTTTTTTCTGTGCCAGATAATGTTTACATTATCGGAACAATGAATACAGCCGACCGTAGTATAGATACTCTCGACTATGCAATGCGTCGTCGTTTTGCCTTTGTAAAATATAAGCCTATGGCTTTAAGTTTGGATAGCTTTAATGTTGATTTATTTGAAAAAGTAAGCAAACTATTCATCGACAATTACGATGAATATAAAGAAAATAAAGAAAATTACGACATAGAACTTATTCCGTCTTCATGTTTGTCGGATGATGTTCTGCCAGAAGATGTTTGGATTGGACAAAGTTACTTCATTATGAAGGATGATGATGGCAAAGATTGTACACGATTAAAAATTGAATATGAAATTATCCCTATTCTTAAGGAATACATTAAAGACGGAATTTTTAAGGATGCAGAAAAAGTAAATGAGGTAATAAAATCTTTGAGAGAGTATGAACCAGAAGTTGATTGATGCCTCTGAACATTGGGACAATAAATCGTTGGACGGACAATATCCTTTATGCAAGAAGGTTTATAAGCGATATTTTGTTCGTCCAAACGATAAAGAGCCTTCTGAATGTTTCTCTCTTGAGAGACGGGAAGAAAAATGGCATTTGTCAACCTCATATTTCATTGGTGTAGATTGGATTGAAAAAGATATACTTGCAATCCGTGTCTCTCCCAAATTCACGGAAGACAAAGATAATTTTGAAATCGACTATCTTAAAATGCTTGAAGATGCCTTGACAGAACCGAAGAATTTTGAGCATCTCGAAGGCTTGCTTAATGTCGATTTCAAGCGTCCGCCTATTGCCGTCCCTAAACAGGAGGATGGATTGTCGCTTTTCCTTATTTCGGAGTTCATCCACATAATGGCTCGAATCACGGCTAAGGGAATAATGAAGTCTTACTATTTTGTTGAGGAAAACCAGCGTTCGAAAATAAAAGGAAAGATATTGTTGCCTAAAAATTTGAAGTATAACATCGTCAAAGGTAATTTGTCCGATAACTATTGCCGTTATCAGGAATATGGCATTGATATTCCAGAGAACAGAATACTGAAGAAAGCGATGAAATATTGTTTGCATGTTCTTGACAGTTATAATGATGATATTGTTGTAATCCTCAAACAAAGGCTTATTGGATTAAAACCAAAGTGGAAAGGCGTTGGTGATAAAGTTGACGTAAAAGACGTAAGTACTTGCAAGATAAACTCGTTCTACAAGGAGTATCATATGGCAATAGAGATTGCGAAGATATTGCTGAAAGTCTTGTCTTACAATCAAGTTTTGCATGGCGATGAAAAAACAGAGGTTCCGCCGTATTGGATTGATATGACTAAACTTTTTGAAATGTTTGTTTTTGCAAAACTTCGCAATTTGTTTGGCGATTGTGTTATTTATCACCCTCATTTTGGAAAGCAAGAACCTGACTATCTTATAATGCCTGATACCGACAGACCTCCATATGTGGCAGACGCAAAATACAAACGTTATTCGGAACGTTCAGTAGATATTGATGATATTCGTCAGGTTTCGGGATACGCAAGATTGAAGGCTATCCGTTCGAATTTTAGAATTGATGATAAATCTCTGATTCCATGTGTTATAATATATCCAGACCAAAATAAGTGCGAATTTCTGGAAGATTATACAAAATGGGTAGAAGAAGGTAGATATGAAGATATCTTTAAAACTGGAATAAGATTGCCAGTCATCAAAAGATGATAATAAAAGCGGTTGCAGATATCTGTTTTGCGACCGCTTTCTTTATCATCTTTTAATCAAGCTTCAATACAGCAAGGAAGGCTTTCTGCGGCACTTCAACGTTGCCGATTTGCTTCATGCGCTTCTTGCCTCGTTTCTGCTTTTCGAGCAACTTTCTCTTTCGGCTGATATCACCGCCGTAGCATTTCGCCGTTACATCCTTTCGCACCTGCTTTACAGTCTCACGGGCGATAATCTTTGCGCCTATGGCTGCCTGAATGGCGATGTCAAACTGCTGGCGTGGCAGAAGTTCCTTCAACTTCTCGCACATACGTCGGCCGAAGTCTACCGAGTTGTCAACGTGCGTAAGCGTTGAGAGCGCGTCAACAGGCTCGCCGTTAAGCAGAATGTCGAGCTTTATCAGCTTGCTTGGACGGAATCCGCACTGGTGATAGTCGAACGATGCGTAACCCTTCGAGATGCTCTTCAGTTTGTCGTAGAAGTCGATGACAATTTCGCCCAGAGGCATGTAGAACTGAAGTTCAACGCGGTTGCCCGAGATGAAATCCTGCTTTATCAGTTCGCCGCGCTTGCCCAGACACAGAGTCATGATAGGGCCGATGTAAGTGGCTGTGGTTATGATAGATGCCTGAATGTAAGGCTCTTCGATGCGGTCGATAAGCGTAACGTCGGGCATTCCGGCTGGGTTGTGTACTTCCTTGCACTCGCCGTGCTTGTCGTAAACCATGTACGATACGTTTGGCACGGTGGTTATCACGTCCATGTTGAATTCGCGGTCGAGTCGCTCCTGAACAATCTCCATGTGCAGCAGTCCGAGGAATCCGCAGCGGAAGCCGAAGCCAAGCGCAACAGAACTCTCGGGCATGAAAGTAAGCGATGCGTCGTTAAGCTGAAGTTTCTCGAGCGATGCTCTCAGATTCTCGAAATCCTCAGTCTCGATAGGGTAGACGCCGGCAAACACCATCGGCTTTACCTCCTCAAATCCGGCAATAGCCTCCTTGCTTGGGTTGGCAATGTGCGTAAGTGTATCGCCCACCTTAACCTCGGTGGCTGTCTTGATGCCCGAAACTATGTAGCCCACGTCGCCGCAATGCAGTTCCTGACGTGGCGACAAATCCATCTTCAGGACACCGATTTCGTCGGCTGAATATTGCTTTCCGGTGTTGATGAACTCAACCTGATCGCCTTTCTTTATCGAGCCGTTTACAATCTTGAAGTAAGCAATGATGCCTCGGAAGCTGTTGAAAACCGAGTCGAAGATAAGTGCCTGAAGAGGAGCGTTTTCATCGCCTACAGGATGAGGCACTTTTTCGACGATGGCATGGAGGATGTCCTCAACGCCCTCGCCGGTCTTTCCCGATGCGCGTATTATGTCTTCGCGGTCGCAGCCTATAAGGTCGATGATTTCGTCCTCAACCTCCTCGGGCATGGCATTAACCATGTCGCATTTGTTTATAACCGGAATGATTTCGAGGTTGTGGTCTATAGCCATGTAAAGGTTCGAGATGGTCTGTGCCTGAACGCCCTGAGTGGCATCGACAACAAGCAGCGCGCCTTCGCATGCGGCGATAGAGCGCGACACCTCATAAGAGAAGTCTACGTGTCCCGGAGTGTCGATAAGGTTCAGAATGTATTTCTCGCCCTTGTATTCGTACTCCATCTGTATGGCGTGGCTCTTGATGGTGATTCCTCTTTCCTTCTCAAGATCCATGTCATCGAGCATTTGTCCCTCGGTAACCTTTATGGTGTTTGTGTATTCGAGCAGACGGTCGGCCAGCGTTGACTTTCCGTGGTCGATGTGTGCTATGATGCAGAAATTTCTGATATGTTTCATCTGTTATAAAATACGATTCGAAAATTGGGTGTAAAGATACAAAAAAGAACGTAAAGTACCAAATCGGCAGCCTCGCGAAGGCATAAAAATAAGTGGCATTGACGCTTGAAAGCGAACAATGCCACTCATTAAATCTTCTTACATTTAAAGCTTTGTTGTTTGTCGTTGCGAATGATGCTTTTACATAATCAGCATATTGCAGATGTAAAGCAATACGGCTGAAAATGCCGCTACCATAATTCTAATGACTTGTTCCATCTTTCCTCTCTTGTTTAATTGTTAAAATAAAAGTTCTTTAAAGTATAATACTGTTTACTAAAAATAGCGATTTCGCTATGAGTTCTGTAATCGGGAGCAAAGAAACAAAAAATATATAATATGAACAAATATTATTAAATATAAATGCATTTTTTTAACATTTATTAGTTATTTTTTATTTTTTCTTCTTTATTTTTGCGCAACCAAAAAAACATAAAACGATGAGAAAATATCTGATTATAGTTCTGTCGGCTCTTCTCGTTGCCGGATGTGCATCGCGAAACCTTAAAAGAACGAAAATCAAGGAGTTTGCCGAGCAGCAGAACGACCGTTGTCCGGTGCGGATTGACAAGAACAACGTGCTCGACAGCGTTAGTTACGACGAGGATAAGAACGTTTTCGTATTCTACTACTCGTTCGACGGCGATTTTCTTAAGCCCGATGTTCAGCAAAGGCTTAAGTTGAAGATGAGGGAGACTCTGCGGGACAATATTGTAAACGATGTGAGCCTGAAACAGCAGAAGGACGAGGGCGCAACGCTGCAATACAAGTTCTACGGAAACGGAAAACTGATTATCTCCGAAACTTTTACGAAAAACGACTATTGATTTGGAAGAAGAAAAGGCAACTGCCGCCCGATGCAAGAAAATCGGACGGCAGTTTTTTATATCTTAAATTCAGAAAATCAGTAAACTACATAATTCTTGAATCGTTGCAGACCTTCTATTAAAACCGCTCTTGGGCAGGCTATATTTATGCGCACAAAGTCGATGCCCGATGTGCCGTACATCGTTCCTTCGTTAAGATAAAGCCCTTGAGCCTGAAGAAGTTCGCTGCAAAGTTCGTCCGACGGCTTGCCCAGAACCGAGCAGTCAACCCACACAAGATACGTTCCTTCGAGTTTTGTAACAGGGAACTGAGGCAGATTGTTCTCGAAGAACTCGCACAGACACAAGTAGTTGTCGTACAGATACGCGTTCAGTTGTTCGAGCCATTCCGCTCCCTTGCTGCTGTATGCTGCTTGCAGAGCCTCCACGCCAAACGGATTGACATCGCAAACCTCGTTTATGTTTATGGCGCGGTCTACTTTTCGCCTTATCTTGTTGTTTGCAATCGTGATGTTTGCAATCTGTAGTCCAGCAATGTTAAACGCCTTGCTTGGCGATGTGCACACGGCGCAGTTGTCCAGAATTTCTGGCGATATTGAGGCGAATGGAGTGTAGCGGTGTCCCGGCATCACAAGTTCGCAATGAATTTCGTCGGCAATTACGAAGACATCGTTCTTCAGGCATATTTCGCCTATGCGTGCGAGTTCGTCGCGTGTCCACACGCGTCCGGCAGGGTTGTGCGGATTGCACAGAATCATTACCGTTGTCTTAGGGTAGGCAGCCTTCTGCTCAAGGTCGTCGAAGTCAATTCTGTAAGTGCCGTCCTCGTATATCAGTTCGTTGCATAGGACCTCGCATCCGTTGTTTTTTATCGACGAAAAGAAGCAGTTGTATACCGGAGTCTGCACCAGCACCTTGTCGCCCGTCTGCGTCATTGCCTTTATTATTGCCGAGATGGCAGGCACAACGCCCGATGTGTAGATTATCCATTCCTTCTGCATGAGCCAGTTGTGGCGATGTACAAACCAGTTTGTAACCGCATCATAATAGCTGTCGGGCACGGCTGTATAGCCAAAGATGCCGTGTGCAACCCTCTGCTGAAGTCGTTCTATAATATAAGGTAATGTTCTGAAATCCATGTCGGCAACCCACATCGGCAGAAAGTTCTCCTTGTCCGAAACGTCCCACTTGTACGAGTTTGTGCCGCGTCTGTTCACTATCTCGTCAAAATTGTATGTCTCCATATAAAATGATTGGTGAAAAATGTTATAGCAATGGGCAAAGATAGCCAATGTTTGCCTCATCTGCAAGTTTATTCTTTGACAATTCACAATTGACAATTAACAATTCAGAATTCATAGAATTCATAATTCAAAATTGCTTTTATAATTGCCGAGGATTTATAACGAACAATTTCGTCAGAAATTGTTCGTTTAGTATATGCGTCGTAGGAAGAAGGTAGGAAGAAGGTAGGAAGAAGGTAGGAAGAAGGTAGGAAGAAGGTAGGAAGAAGGTAGGAAGAAGGTAGGAAGAAGGTAGGAAGAAGGTAGGAAGAAGGTAGGAAGAAGGTAGGA
>Ga0256407_10003681_pt1 | contig 26839 bp, 33 predicted proteins | sample RumenRJG_04DNA_FD_193489 | JGI IMG/M metagenome (GOLD analysis project Ga0256407, IMG submission 193489) | Bovine rumen microbial communities from Lethbridge, Alberta, Canada - RJG_04 | ecosystem: Host-associated > Mammals > Digestive system > Stomach > Rumen | place: Canada: Alberta... | reverse complement strand
TCTGCGTTATCAGCAATTCTGAATGCCGTCACCTTGTTATACCAGCGTCCGTTGTACTCGGATGCGTCAATGTCAAAATCAACCTTTACCGTCTTACCAACCAATGCGTCGAATTGGGCAATGCGCTCGGTGGCACCATCGCGGACATCAACGACCATTTTCCTGGGGTACATGCCAACGGTCTCGAGCAGGAACTGAGCAACCTTCCAGTGCCCGTTCTGGCTGTCACCTTCCCTCTCCTCGGTCTTCTTCAGTAAAATTCCAACAAATTCCATATTATGCTTTTTGTATTGAGTTAATAAATGAACGCAACATAGTGTAGAATAGGATAGCACCGCAGATGCCGTAGAATAACAAGTCCCATCGTTTCATGCCGGTAGCAAGGAAAACTACCAGACAACCAATTGCCAATAGCATAAATAATACGATAAAGGCTAAGTCAATGATTCGTGTCATAATGTGTTGTAAGTTTAAGGGGTTGTATTTATGTTTATTATCATCTTGCTTGGCTGCGTCTGTATTGACATTCAGGAGCTGTGAAGTCCAACTTACCTTCCAATATCATCTGATTGATGCGGTGCTTAGGGAATGCTGGGTTAGTCTCCTTGATATTTCCATCCTTGTCGGTGTACCTCACCGAGCTCTGCGGCAAAAGGTGGCGATGACTTTTCAACCATGACTTGGGTATCATCTGGAACTGCTTGCATAATTCCTTCGCGCTGATCCATTCCTCGTTGTACACAAGGTATGCTTCCCTGGCTGCTTCATTAACTACCTTTGATATTTCTTGTTTTAATTGTTTGTCAATCATGACTTTTTGTTTTTAGGCGGAATATTAAAATTCCTTAATGTTTGTTTAAGTTTTCAGCCTAATTGGGCAAATAGCCGTATTTTTGTGCGCTGTTAGTTCGTTAAGGCTCCGCTGAGTCTTGCGGCTATTATTGTGCCCGATTAGGATTTGTTGTTATTTCAACGGCAAATATATAGGATTTATTGGGAATACACCAAATATTCCCAAAATAATTAAGATATATTAACAAATAGATATTAGGATTGATTAGGAAAATGGAATTGCGCAATGAAATTTTCGCGTATGTTTACGATTGGTTACGTGCTCATGACAAAGTGCGAGACCAAAGCGACCTGGCCGCCAAAACTGGCATAAACAAAAATACAATAACCAATATATTAAAGGGAATCACAACAGTGAGCGACAGAACCCTCCTGAAGCTCAATGAGGGTTTCGATTACATTTTTAACATGCAATACCTTCGGGGGTTTGATTCTACTCACATGCTTGTCGATGATCTTCTCAACGACCCTGCTCACATTGCCCCATATATAAATGCCAAGCATAGGGAGATGGTAGAGCAGCAAAAAGAGGCTATCCAAAACGAGGCTCCAGATGTTAGCATTAATAAACTTTTAAAAGGAATTGACAACCTCTTACAAATTTCCGCTAATCAAATAAAGGAAAATGAAACTCTGCGTAGAGGGTTTATGGAGTCTCTCGAAGAATTGAACAATGCGATTTCTCAACTCAAGGATTTGCATCCTTCAAATCCATACAGGGAAACTCACCCAGGGACATTCGGAGTTTCAGATTATAATGAGAAATTCAAAAAATAAAATATCATGGCAGTCGTTTTATTATTCGGCCTTATAGTAATATTTATTGTTTGCGCCATATACAGCAAAACAAACCCCGAACAAAAGCCATCAACGGAAGTGCAGCCGCGTCACTCATTCTCCGCTGCCGAGCGTGAGGCTATGCGCCAGGCTGAGCAGGCGTTCGAATGGAACACTTATAATCTTATTGCCAATAAGCAGTATCACGGCCAGTTGCCTGAATACGACCTTGGAATGTGGTCGAGCATTTATCCCTATCTTTACCACACCAAGATTGCAGGCATTAACTTCTGCCGCTCCGCCAAGCGTTTTGAGGGCATGTATTTCGATGCCTTTCTGGTGCTGGAGCCAGACAACACCTACGACCCCGAAGCAATCAAGATAATTAGCAAGGAAGAGCACCGCAAGCTCGGTTATATTCCTTCAGACGAAACATCCGAAGTCAGGGAGTGGTGCAAGTTCCAATTTCCCTATCCTTGTCGTGCCCACATCGACACATTCGAGAGTTGGGACGAGGATACTGGACGCGACATCAACCGCTTATGCGGTGAAATCAACATAAAGAAAAATAAATAATATAAATCGTGATAGTAAAGCCAAAACATCCAAATGTTTCCCCACTTTCAATAACGGACTCTGATATTCAACTACTTACAATTCGATTTCGAGCCCCATCCGAATCACAACAAAAATGGCATACATGCCGTATTTATCGGGTTTTTGCGGGATTTTCGCAGAATTGTGGTAATTACAAAGATTGTCGAAAATGGTATATTTTGGTCGATTTTGGCAAAATGTTTCCCCATTGTTTCCCCACTCAATCATAGGTGGGGAAACGCAAAACAAAAATCCTTATGATTACAACAGCAATCGTTTTTGATCATCGTGCCAGAGTAAAAAAAGGCAAGGAGGGACCATTGGAGGTTCGTCTGACTATTGACCGAAAACCATATTATATTAACACGGGCATACGTGTGTGCGCGAGGCAATGGGCGTTCGACAAGGTTATTAACCACCCGCAGGCTGATGCCTTGAACGAAAGACTGGGAATACTGCTGGACAAGATAATGAAGGAGGTTAATTTCCTTATCAAGAATCATGTCGAGATTGATGTTGCCAAGATACGCAACCATGCCTGGAGCAGCTCGCAGTCGGATGACTTCCTTGTTTGGCTAAAGGAGGAGGTGAAGATGCTGAGGGTTAAACCTGGCACCATGAAGCATTATAATGCCCTTGTGCTTAGGATTCAGTCATTCGGAAGGATGCAGGATTGGTCCGACGTTACGGCGGAGAACATCTACAAGCTGGATGCTTATCTGCGTGAGCTTCCGGGGCGAGACAACGCCCTAATTTCCGCCTGTGGGGTATATAATTACCACAAGTGCTTCCGCAACCTTCTGCGTCGCGCTGAGCGTACTGGATTGATTGCATCCAATCCTTATCATAAGCTGAACGGCGAGTTTCCTCGCGGTGACAAAGAAAATACAGAATATCTCACCGAGGATGAGATGCAGAAGATTATGGACTTCTCCCCTACTCCTGGCAGTTGGCTGGATAAGGCAAGGGATTTGTTTGTATTCCAGATGTGGACCGGACTGTCATACGCAGATACGCAGGCTTTCGACATATCTGCCTATAAGGAGATTAAAGGAAAGTGGATGGTTATTGGTTCACGAATCAAGACTGGGCAACCGTTCGTTAATCAGCTGTTGACTCCCGCCGTTGAGGTGCTTAAGAAGTATGGAATGACGGTACCGAAGTTAAGTAATCAGGTATATAATCGGGAGTTGAAGGTGGTAGGTTCTGCGTGTGGACTTCATATTAAGTTGCACACACACCTTGCACGTCATACGTTCGCCACATATATGCTTAGGAATGGTGCCAAGTTGGAGAATGTTTCGAAGATGCTTGGACATGCCACCATCAAGCAAACGCAGCGTTATGCCAAGGTTATGGCTGAGAGCGTTCAGGAAGATTTCGATATGATAGAGGCGAGGCTGAACGATAAAGCAAAGCCCTGAAGTATGCCAATGGCAGGGACAACAGGGCGTTAGAATTAGTTAAGGTGTTTTAGGGTTACTGAATTCTTCTTGACAGAATCTCTTGTAGGCTTCCATATCCTTCATCATGTCATCTATATCCTCTTCCGTTAGCTTTGATTCTTCTTGCTGCGTCTTGTAGCGGTCGAAGTACAGTGGCCATATCTGTTCTGGCAGTTTTCCGTCCTTATTCTCGCGGAAAGCGAAGAGAGAGTGATATGCCTGCAAACGTTGGAACTGATACTGAAGGACATTCCTGCGCCTGTATCCGCGTATAATCAGCAGTATGTCGCTATAGGTCATATTGTAGATTGTATCGCGTCTATCGCGCCCTATCTCGCCCACAACAAGCTGATACAAGTCATGGGCGGTTATGCGTTTTTTTGCTGTTCCTCCTCAGTCTCTTCGATTTCTGGCTTGACGATGGCAGGGATATTGTACCATAGCATACGTAATTCAATTACTGCCGCGATGAGCGTAAGAACCTCCTCTGAGCTTGCATTATACTGCACATCCTTCTTCTCGATAGGAGGCTTCTGGCCATTACGCTCATAGGCAGCTTCTATGGCAGCGTATGCCAGCTCTTTGTAGTCCTTCTTGGTTGCCTTTGCTGGTTCAATCTTAGTGGGCTTGCCAGCGTCGTCTCGTTCCTTAACCTCTGGGTTAAATACGTCTATACTTTTGCCTGTTGCCTCCTCGAATTTTTCCTCAGCTTCCAGGCAGTAACGCATGGATACCTGCTTACCGCAGATGTTGATTTCTTTCTCCTTAATCATAGTTCGTTGTATTTTGGTTTGTAATGTATAGGATTTTTGTTGATTCTCTCTTGAAGTTTCTCCTTATATTCGGGGAACTCTGATGCAATGGCGTTGTGATACTGTGTATATTTACCTATATTCGTATGGAATAAAGGATTGGATGCGCCTTTAATCGGGGTGGGTTGATTATGCGAGGACAGACACCTGAATGTGCATTCGGCCATTACTGCCCAAGCCCACTGCCATGTCTCGTCGCTTGTAGGCGTTAGGCGCATGAATGTTTCACGGTCAAAGAACCGAGGGTCAGTGAATGTTCCGACTGGATAGAGAGTACCGGCTGAGCCGTTTGCAGGTTTCTCATTAAAGGTCACACGTCCAGGATATGTGTATATACCTCGTTGTGCAAGCCCCTCTTCAATCCTTCCGTTCCTGATTATCACACGGCTCCCGGAATGTCCATATATAATATCGTTGGGGTGTTGCTGGTGGTCTTGGATAAACTGCTCCAGCCAGCCATCCTGCTGGATCATATCGTCATCCACTACCAATATTGCATTATCTGGGTATCTTTGTAATGTTGGTATCAGTTTTTTGTGGCTTAAGATGTTGCCGTAGTCCCATATAATCTCAACGTCCATGTCCATCATTTCGCTCACTAATACTGCGAGCTGATAGTTATTCTCCCATTCATCCTTGCTAAGCACAAGGACGAAGTGGACTGGCATGGAGTGTTCCTGATTGGTGATTGACTGCATAGCCTTTACAGCTGCTTCCGAGCGTGGCGGCCATGTAGTCATGCTTACAATAATAGTTTCCTTATCCATAGTTCCTTACATAGAAAAGCCGACCGATTGCACGCAGCTATGAGCGTGTCAAACGGCCAGCCGTAGGTTAATTAGCTGCCGACTGTGATGTCGCCCCAGCCTTGCATGGTGGCGTTGTAATCGGCAACTGCTCTGTTTGGTCCGTTAATCTGCAACTGTGTTAGGACAACTGAACCTGAACAGATAATAGAGCCGATGGTTCTGTTGTTGGCACCTGACACATTCGCGATTCTCCACTTAACAGGTGTTCCTGTCTCGTGAATATCTTCCAAGTCTGCCAGTTCGAGTCCTGCGACCGCAGAAGTGATTGTCTCACCGCTTCTCACAAGCGCATTGGTTGATATGTCGTAATTAACGGCTACCACCTCATTCTCGATCCAATCCGACTCTGTGTCCTTCGTTGTAATATTCTCGACGGAAGCTGACAAATGAATTGTGAGCTGTTTCGCCGAGGCTAAAACGTCCGATGGTATGCTGACATTATTCTTGCTAAGAAATAATCTTACATACTGTCCTCTTGTCTTACTCATAGTGGTAAAATTTAGCTTGTTTCAAACTTATTCAATTTTCCAGTACCTGTCAGCTGAAGGTTCTTGGCCGAGAAAGTTCGGTCATTGAATTGGAGCGTCATATCCGTGATGAAAGCGTCACCATAACGGCCGTATGTTGCATATAGCTGTGCCTGATTGTCAGCAGTACTTGTCTCATCAAATGCAACGGTCAGCTTAGTACCAGACTTCATTGCGTTAAGAAGAGATGAAGCGTCAGCAACGGACAGCGTATCTACTTGGATTCCCCAGCCAATACTAACACGTTCCGGCTTATCGCTCATGCCCGCATCATCCTTGGTTGGCGTAGATTCCACGTTATTCGTTATCGTAACAACGCAGTTTGTGGCTTCGGCAAAAACTGTCGAACCCATCAATATTCTAAGATTCTGGCCTTTAAGTGTTGACATATTAAGCCTCCTTTCTTATTATTGTTATTACATGGTTGCCATTGTCGGCATCATAGGCGGCAGCACCAGCGGCGTATGCCTTACCTTCGGACTGTTCAATCAGTGTTAATGCCTTTGTCTGCAATTCCTCACGTGTGGCGGCGATAAGGGTCACAGAGCCCTTTGCCATCAACTCGTCGAGTTCCGCGTTGACATCAGCCTTCTGCTCCTGCTGAGCAACCTCTGGTTCCTGAGTTTCAGTTTTCTTCTTGCCCATAGTGCTATGCCTTTAGATTAACTTGCACACACAACAGCCCTTTTCCCATGTGAGTAGTAACTGCGCCAGTGTAATAGTTCACACCTTCTGGGATATTAGCCAGCAGCTCCTCCAGTTCGCCACGTGAGCGTCCTGTGATAACCACTGCACCATTCTCCTGCAATTTCTTCACATAGTCAGGCAGATTGATTTTATTCTCAGCTGGTTTGTTCGTTTTCTTCTTGCCCATCTTCTGTATATTTTTGCATTACACATTGATAAGTGAATCTCTGATAAAAGCACGGTACCGTCCAGTCCCATTCGATGCCGTCCGAGGATGGGAAACCTGGCATCAGCTCGGGTATTTCCCCGCCATCCTCATACATTGTTGTGATGTACGAGTCGATAGCCTGCCGAACCTTGGTCACGATGCTTGCAACCTCCCCGTCGGTACTTGCTGCAACCTCTACGGATGCTATTACCATATCCTCGTCGCTTTCCCATACACAATCCTTGGTGGATGTATTGTTCTGGAATCCGTCGTTGGTGACGATGATGTTGGGCAATGGTGTATTATCCTCCATTTCTGGCGGAATCTCGAAGCAGGTGCTCACTACACGTCCGTCTGTAACTTCCATGAGCTCGTCGTCTGCTTTGATAGCATCGTATAATATCTCTGCAAGCGTTTTCATCTGTTTGGGTTTATTAATCGGACGGATGTCAACCTTTGCTATTGCATCGGCGCATCCGCCCGATCGTTAGGAACTATGAATTGTGCTATTACGGAAAGAAGAGTTTACGCTGGAACGACAACAGTGATGGTGTCGGTTACGGTGCTTTCGTCTGGCAGAGTAGCGGTCACGGTGATGACGGCTGTGCCTGCGGTAGTACCAGCAGAGATGACACCAGCATTTGTAACTGATACACCAGTAAGAGCGGTGGTCACTGCGTAGGTAATAACGGCACCAGCTACGTTGCAGATAGCGGGAACGGTCTTTGAGCCGTTCTTTGCCACTGTCACGGCGTGCTGAGAAGCGAGCACCTGTGGAGTGGTTGCGTCCATAACTGCATAGCAAGCGAATGCCTGGGTAGTACCACCAGCACCGTTGATGTAGATACTGAGGTCAGTCATAGAGGCTGCCAAGTTCAGTGTCAAGGCGGTGATGTTACGCTTGCTAACCTGCTGAGAAGTAGCGTCGATTGTCAGACGAACGTCTCCATGAGTCTGAGCTGCGAACCACTCGTAGTAGCCGATTTCGAGGTAACGGCCCTTGCCTTCAACCAACTTGCCAGAGCTGTTCAGCTCGGTGTTCACAAAGTGGCTGACGGTGTAGCGATAACCACAGCAGCGGCCATTCTCAATAACGAAGCCACCAGCAGCGCCCTTGATCTTAGGTGTGGCCATCAGCTGAGCCTCAGTCACGCGGTCCATTGACAGACAAACCTCACCCTCGAAGAAGCCCTTGTTAGAGAACTCGGCAACAGCGGTCAGAATCTGCTTGTACTCGTCGCCAGAACCCAGGGTGATGACACCTGTGGGAGCAAGGTTGGAGAATGCACCCTTGTTACCAGTCCACTCTGCACGAGAGTAAATCTTCTTAGCCCAGTACTCACGCATAGCGATACCGAACTTGCTCTGCACGAAGGCCATCAGGTCGAATGCAGCGTTGTCGATAGCCATGTTTGATACGGGGATGGTCAGACCCAAGCGGCGAACGGTTGGGGTGATGTTTGCGAAGTTCAGCACCTGATCGCTCAGAGCCTCGATTTCGCCTACCTCCTCCATCTCCACGTCGTTGATGCTTACGGGCCAAATCTCGTTACCAGTTACACCGGTAATGATGTTCAGACCCTCTGGAAGGCCAAGACCCTCGTGCAGGGTAGGAATCAACTCGTGGATGGTCAGGTTGATGGCACCAGAAGCGGTAATGTTAGCACTCACGTTGCTTGTGCCGTCGCTGTTGCTGCCAGGAACGAGCAGGATTTCGCGCTGTGCCTTACCGGGGTTGGTACGAACATCCTGGAGCAGCTCACGGAATGAAGCCTGCAAAGAAGCCTGACGACGATTCTCCATGTTCTTCTCATGGGCACCGTCAGCATTCTTCAGGTCCATCTCGCGCTTGATGGTCTTCAACTCACGAGTCCACTCACGCTCGTTGGCGGCTTCCTCGTCTGTAAACTCACGGTTGGCAGCCTTGGTGTACAGCTCACCGAGTCTGTCATTTACTTCACGAGCCTGTACTGACAGCTCGTCAAAAGTCATTGTCTTGATTTCTTTCATGTCTCAAAACGTTTTAAGGTGAATAAAAAAACTTGATGTTTAACTTAGTTTCTTACGTTGTTAGTATGTCATCTCATCCAGCATGACCTCGTTGGCACGCAGTACGCGCTGGCGGCGTGCATTTTCCTTGGCTATCTCGGCAGCTTTCAGGCGGTCACGCTCTTCCTTCTCACGCAACTCCTTCAGTTTGCGCTCCTCCTCGGCCTTAGCCTCCTGCTCGCGCTTCTCAACCAGGGCAGCGGGTTCGCCCACTTTGCTATCCAGGAACTCATCGACCTCGCGTGTGTCAACGTTGGTCTGCTCATAGGCAGGATGTCCGGCGATTGTTACGTCGTACAGTCCAGTGACCTTCTTGACGTGACGCAGCCACACCTCTTTGCCCTCGGCATTACGGTCCTCGATCTTCTCGTAGCTTACGCCGTTCTCGCTGTCCTCCTCGTCGGCACGGAAAGCGAACGACATGCCAGTGATGTCGCCACGTTCGATAGCACTCAGCAGTTCGTTGGCACGTTCAGTATCGGCCAGAGTACACTCGACGCGCAATCCACGCTTGTCGAGCTGTAGGTTCAATGTGCCCTTGCCATTGCGCCAGCGACCCAGTATTGCTGTGTTGTCGTGGAAGGCCGTGAGCACCACATCAGAGCGTTGCAGCAGTTCGTTGGTGATGCTGCCAGGCTCCATAATCTCGTACACTTCACGGTACGATGACCAGGGGACAAGGTTCACGCTGCGAACACCAAACACGACGGCATAACCCTCGATGGTGCGACTGCGCTCCTCGCCCTCAGCAGCCTCGCGGACGTGGAGCCCTGAGACTTGCAGGTCGATTTGACGATTTAATTTCTTGTTGCTCATTTTCTTATCGTTTTGGATAATTATCGTTTCACTATTCGGGCAGAATTACGTTCTGGGTTTACTGCGCGGTTCAGACGATTACTGAAGACGATGGCATGGCTCTGTTCCATCAGTTCATCCATCACCTTTATGCGGTCTTCGTCTTCGCTAATCCGCATCCGACGTTGGGGTGTTGCTTCTCGTTTCATCATGCCCCGCCTCCCCACAGGTTTATCATGAACGCCTTACCGTCGCTGCTCTCGATGGTCTTTCCGTTACTGTCAACGAGGATCATGTGGCGGTCTTTCAGTCCCACACGCAGAAGCTTGCCGTCAGAGGTTCGGAATACCAATTCGTTCACGTCGCGGAGATAGCCCTGGCGCACGATGATGGTTCGGAAAGCCTGTACGCCTGTGCCGCCGTTGATTTTCTCACTGAGATTGGTAAAGCTCCAAGCCGTGTTCAGGGTGATACTTGTCACGTTTCGCTCTGCCACTTCTTTGCTCACGCCGTCGATTATCATGCGGGCCGTGTCATGCTGGGCAATCTTAAACCATTTGAAGATGCCGACGCCGATAGCGTCAGCAGCCTTTCGCACCAGTTTACCGCTCTCGTTCAGTTCCGTGTTGAAGTATTTGTTCACCACGTAGGGATAGCCACAGCATAATCCATTCTGGATGACCATGCGGCCCTCTTCCGGCACTATCGGTGTGCATTTCAGGCGCACTTCCATCAACTCATCCATGATGATCACGGCCTCGCTCGTGTCGTAGCCCTCCAACTCCAACAGCGTCATCTGCGCCATGATGCTTTCGTACCATGACCCTTCCGGCACTACCCAGTTCGAGGCGTGCGCTCCTGAGAATGGCCCATTGTTACCATCCCATCGTGCCGTCGAATAAAGGTGTTGCGCCACATATCGACGCTGTGCCAGCATGAACTTGTGCTGCACGTAACTGAGCAGGTCGAATCCCGCCGAGTCAATGGCCATATTGCTGACCTCTACGGTGATGCCCGTGCGCACCGGCTCTGCACCGCGAATCTGGGCAAATCCGAGGTTTTGCTCCGAGAGCTCACCCACCTCGTCCTCTTCTTCAATCTCCACGTCGTTGATGCTCACCGGCCACACCTCTGTACTGTCCACACCAGTCGCTACTTCCAAACCTGGAGGTAACTGCAAATCGCCCTCCAGTGTAGGTAGGAAGTCGCGGATGGTCAGTTTGATTGCACCGCTGGCATCCAAGCAGCTTTGGTCGCCTTGATATTTTGCCACAAGCGTCAGCTCGCGGCGATGCTCGCGTGCCTCACTCAGCACCTCGCGCATCCTTATTGCTATGTCTTTTCTGTTCGGTATCATACTTCTCCGTTATTTTCTGGTTCAGGGTTTACCTCTGGATTTCCACTCTCGGGAGTGGGTGTAGGTGTTGGCGTAGGTTCGGGGTCTGGAGTAGGCTCCACGAGGTTTACTTCCTGATTGGGTCTTTCCACAGCCGTCATCTGAATCTGATTGTCTTGGTAGTCGGCATTAAACGAGGTTATCTGATACCATTTTCCTTGATACTGGAGCAGACACCACTTGTCGAAGTCCTTATTGTACCTGCAACGGAACATTACCGTATCATACGCATCCAATGCTCCCTCGTGCATAGCCTTCACGCCCTTGGTGAAGGTCTCGCCCATCCAGAAGGTGCCAAGTAGCTCATACTTTGGCTGCCCCGTCCTTCCGAAGGTTTTCTCGTCTTTTTCGCATCTGCGTGCAACCGTGACGCGCTTATTCATCATTCCTGTCGAATATCCCATAGTTTTAGTTTTTTGTTTTCCATGCAAAGTGTGGTTATGGGTTTACCAAAGGGCATAAAAAAAAGCCTCCTTGTCGGGGAGGCTTCTTTGGTGGTTATTGTGATACTGTAACCGTACAGGTGGCTGATATGTCACTGCCGTCCATCGAGCGACATGTTATGACCGCCGTTCCTGGTGTGAATCCTTGCACCACTCCGTTCTGATTAACCTGTGCAACGTTCGGATTCGACGTTGACCAGAACAGCTTCTTGATGCTGGCATTGCTGGGGGCAACGGTGGCGGTCAGCATTCCAGTGGCATTCACACGGACGGCCAGTGTAGAACTGGAGAGTGTTATGCCACTAACGGCTACGGGCGGAGCCAACGGTCCAGAGCCCTTAAAGTTGAACGTCCCATAACTGATATTGCCACGCTGCGCCTGCACTTCGACAGACTCGCAGATGGCCCTTCCTATCATCTTAGGGCTGAGCTGTGTTCGCTTACTGAATATGCTCACGTTGTATGTGTTGCCAGCCATCAGCAGGTTGGTGATGTCGTCTGCATCTCCTACCAGCCACTTGAAGCTCATGCTCCAGTTCTTCCTGCCGTTCAGGTTCTCCTCCCAATCGCCTGTGTTGGGTCCGCTTATCTCCACAATCTTGGCACCCGTCTTTATACTGTTGCTCTGCGTGCAAGCGAAAGGCTGACGGCTGCCGTCCAGCGATATATAGATGTTATTGCCGTGTATCATAGTCTTATTCCTCAATTAGTGTTAGTACCATTTTGTCGTCGCCGTATTCATGCTTGGCAGACTGCATGATATACGTCTTGTTATTGAACATGAAACGTGTCAGCGGGTTGGCATGGATGGCATTCTCTGCCACCTCTATCTTCATGCGGTGGCGGGGCTGCCCATATACTCGCTGCATATTCTCCAGCAGGTGTTGCTCTGGAGCCTTTGCGCCTTCATCTTGATACGAAAGCGAGGTAAGTCTTTCTCCGTTGGCAGTCGAATTAAACAGCTGCCCCTTGCCGAATAGATTCTGGGTACCTGATGCCATGTCGAGCGACACGTCCAGGTCGTTCTGGAATGCAAGGGATGCAACACCTTCGTACTCGTGCTCATTCTTATTCTGGGGCTTGATTGTGGTATCGGACACTACACATCGGATGTCAAAATCGGACACGAGGAAATAATCAACATATCCTGCCTCCTCGGATATTTGCCTATAATTCGGGTAATTCAGCAAACCGAACTCCATTATACCCTTGCGTGTTACGCTGCCATTATAGATGATATAACCTTTTGCGCCAGGGAAAAGAGCGTTAAGGGTTTCCTGACTGTATATTGTCCTTGTCGTAAGCAGCTCATTCTTCTTGTTGCACCACAGCTTGAAGGTGCTCATTGTGGTACTCCATCCATCTGGAAGACCTGTCCACCAATAGTCACCTATACGCAGGTATGCACGGATATAGTCCTGAAACCATGTCTCATAATCCTTGGAAGGATCATTTTCAATATTTACACCAGCATATATACATAGCTGCGAAACTGCAGGGATGCAGACCTCGTTCAGTGTGGTAATACCGAGGTATGTTTGAGCCTCCAGCTCTTCGCGTGTAGTCGGTTCTGTTGGTGTACCGCTTCTGGTATAGATGTTTGTTCCCTGCTTAAGTCTAAATGAATTCTTGACATCATTATTGCGACGGTCGTCAGGATCATCTGTTGCAGACACCTTCCAATTATCATACCACGACAGCAGATTGTATTTGTATTGGTCGCCGCTGGCATTAGGATTGGTGTATATCCTGACATTATGATTGAACAATCGGTGTTCCTGGTGTGGGTTGGATAGCCACGCCTGAGCACTCTTCCACCGATTATCTCCGCTTCCGTATGTAAATACACCGAATCCTTCATACGACAAATCTTCCAGATATGGTTTCATAACCAAGTCGTCGGAGTTGGCGTTGGATGTTATCTTGATTTTACGATAGCCTTGTAGAAATTCCTCGTTGTGCTTTGTGCTCATATATTGCAAGTCGGCAATATCCGTTGGGCTGTCAGCCGTCTCTTTTGTTCTTGCGGTCAGTAAGGCGGAGAGGCTGCTGAATGGTATCTCGTAGTAATCGTGTACCAATCCCGGTGCCATCAGATAGATGTCCAACCCTCGTGTATATAGCGACCACCCGAAGAATTGGCACATCTTGTCCAGTACATCAGTCACTGGCGTGGAATCCTCCCATTCTGCCACATAATTGTAAAATGAGGAGGCCGTAACCGTTGGGTCTTCGTTCTTGGAGAAATTAAATATATTCACACAGGCATTCAGGTCTGGGAATGGATAGCCGCTCCCATGATTCACATTGGCAGTAAGATACAGATTATTCCATGCAATATTCAGTCGGCTAAAGAACATGTGAATCATCTGAGCCATAGTGGGGAATGTCTGACTGGAATTGAATTTCAGATTTACTGATTTCATCACCGCCAACGGGCACTGAATGGGTATCTCTATGGTATTACGATAGCCGAATAATGTGTTGGTAAGCACTACCGGCTTAATATATCCTACCCATACAATATTATTGCCAGATACGAGTTGTACCTGATAGCTTTGTGAATTCGTAGCCAGCAAGTCTTTATAATCGAAGGTATTTCCGTCCAGATCGGTTGCTTCGTTGATGATACGCAAATAACCGCTCTGTGTTCTGATAGTCTCGAAATAGTTATCGCCGTTGTCCTCGTTTATTGTCAGAGGATTGGCAGCAGGACGCAGTCGTTGGGCTGTGCCTGCAAAACCATCTTCAAGGATATTGACCGTATAGTCCACACCCCGTAGGCTTTGAAATGCCAAAGTATATTTAATTGCGTATGCCATAATATTATAAGCCTAAATAATCACCCATTGTCATGCCACGGCGGGCTGCTCCGTTTCGGATGGTCAGCACCAGCTCGTCGCTTTCCACTCTCGTTTCGCTTGCCCCAGCAGCCTCACCACCTCCGCTTGTCAGCAGGTTGGCAACGCTGGCAGACTGAGCTGCGGTCAGAACTGTTTCGCCGCTGTTCAGAAGGGCCGGGATATTGTCGCCAGTGAACATATTGCCAGGCACTATGCCATTAAATCCCTCCTGGGCATGGATGACGCCACCTTGCTGCAAGAACCATCCGATGATAGGTATTGACTTCAATGCAGAGGTAGTGGCAGTAATAGTGGTTAGTGACTGGATAGCCATCAGTATTGTGGTTATCACTTGCATAATACCCAGCGTCTTTGCGAAACCTTCCGGAACATCTACGCCAATCTGTTTCAACGCTCCCGTGATAGTGCTCACATTTCCGATAAGGCTCTTAAAGTCCTTTGTGGCGTTTTCGGATTTCTCATTATCCTTCTTAATATCGCCTGTCTGGAAGTTGAGTTCAATAGGTGCCACATCCATCTCCTTTAGCTTCTCGTTGATAGCATCCTGAATGGCCTGCCAGTCTATATTGTCTATATAGTCGCCTGGAGTGTCACCGAATATCTTGTTGAAGAGTTCCTGCGGCTCGAATTCCGCAATCTCAACGCCGTTCTTCACGGCAGTCTCCATCAAATTTGCCAACGTCTGTGCATCTGCTATCTGTGCGGTCAAGGCATTGAAGAGTTCACTGCCAACGTCAGCATTTGACAATTCCTCCTTAAGTTGAGCGGTAAATGCCGCCAGATTGCTCTGTGTATAGCTGAAGTTGCCAGACCGCATACCAGCGGACACATCACCGCCTACCCTATTCATAGCCTGGATGTATCCTTTCAGGTCGTTGGCATCATAGGCATTGGCTGCTTCCTCCAATGCCGCAGAAACTTTCTTCTCTGTGGCTGCCAATTCACGTGCAGTCTCTTGCGCTGCCTTCTGCTCCTCTACCAACGCATTCACGCTACCTCCCAGTTCTACCACCTTGGCGGCCACCTTGTCCTGCTCCTGCTTCAACTGGTCGGAGTCGTATATCTCGCGAGCATCACCTATGGCCTTCCACAGCGTTTCCTCGGCAGAGAGCTCCTTCTTCTTGGCATCTACGGTGCTGAGAGTGCCAGCCTTGGTCTCCAGTGCAGCCTGCTCCAAAGCCTGATTGTAGTCCTTCAGTGCCTGCTCGTACTTCTGCTGTGCCTTCTCTGGGTCTGTCAGCTGACTACCTGTGCCGCCACTCGTTGGCTTGGTGGCGGTATTGTAGGCACGGTCTATTCTTGCTTGGATAGCATCTGCGGCATATTCGGCCATCTGCTTTCCGTAAATCTGCCCGGTAGCCTTGATGAAGGCGTCACCCTTTTCTGTGCCAGCAGTATCGCGGGTATTCAGATAGTTGTATGCTCTAAGGTTCTCTATTGGCTGTGCATCGAGGGCTTTCTTCGCCTGCTCGTATTTCTGTTTAGCCTTACCAACGAACTGGAAATTCTCCTTTGCCAAATCATAGGCTAATTCAGCATCCTTGTATGCTTGCAGTTTATCCCTATATTCTCCGGCAGATTGCTGAACCTTTGTCCAGTTAGCAGGATCACTATAATATTTCAACTGCCCCTCGGTATATTTAACGCCAGTTCCACCGAGAAGGGATTGCAGTGTCTTGACACCAGCCTGATACTCACGCTCACCGTATGCAAGGGTATTCCTCTTGGCCTGCTCAGCAATCTTTGTGGCCTCTTGAGTCTTGGCTGCCGCTCCCGCCTTGTCTCCCTTAGCCTGGAGTGCGCGAGCCTCTTTCAGCAGCTTGTCTATCTGAGCCATGTCCGCCCTGTTCTTAGGGTTGTAGCGGACGGCAAAGCTGCTTAACTCGTCCATAGCCTCATAAGCATCGCGTGCTCTGTTGGCAACGTCAGTAAGGCCCTGAAGGAAGTTGGTGAAACCACCCTCGTTCATATTGCGGAAGAAGCTCTCCACCTGTGAGTTTAGCTCTGCCTGCATCTTGGCGTATTGGTCGGCGGTTGTTTCCGTTGCCTCCATATTGCGCTTGAACAGTTCAAATGATGCAGTTGCCGCTGCAATGGCGGCACCCCAGCCCATCAGCTGCTTTGTGCTCACGCCAAACTTGGAGGCAAGCTGATCCAGCAGGCTGCTGGTGTCCTTTCCCTCCTTGTTGGTATTGTCCAGCTCCTTGTTTACGTCTTCCAGGTCTTTCTTCGTCTGGTCGATGCGGGTCTTCAGCTGGTCGAGCGAGTTCTTAAGGGCCTGCCCGAACGGGGAGCTCTTTTCCTCGTCGGTCATACGCTTGTAAACCATCGACATTTCTGTGAACGCGCCGGTAAGTTCGGCAATTTTGCCGCGAGCCGTCTTGCTAACGGTTTCCATCTGTCCGAGCCCTTTTGCGAACTCCTGCTCATCCTTCCATGTTGCAAGAAAGCTCTCGCCGGCTTCGCGGATGGTGCGTTCCAGTTCCAGAATACCTTGCGAGGCTCGTTTTACCTTCGAATCGTATTCATTCGAATCTACCTTAAGTCTAAGTATTGAATCAGCCATTATTTCAGCTCTTGTTTAATTAACTTATCTATCATCTGTGTAAGGTTCTCGGCTGCTCCAGCCATTGCTGTTTGTGAGGCATGTCCGAAGAAGTTGCGAGCCTTAATCATACCACGTGAACCTGTGTTGACCGTTTTGCCATACTTCCTCACATTTCCACCTCTTGAACCTCTGTGTATATTTTCGCGGGCATCGTCTATGTTGAACGACTTCATAACACGCTCTTGGGTTCCCGAATTGAGGAAGCGAAGTACAAAGCCACGATCGCTACCAAAGTAACTCTCCAGCTTCATTGTGCGTCCGCCTCTGGGTCGGCGGTTTCCTCCCCGCTGGTGTGATTTCAGTGTTTTAGTGGGTGTATAGCTTCCACCATTAGCAGATGCACGACGCTTGGAGAGAATGTTGACATTACCACCGAGGATGCGCTTATATACAGCTGCACGGACAGCCTTGTAAGCCTCGCGCGGGTCGGTCTTCATTACATTTGGCTGTCTGGCTGCCTGGCCGATGCTTTTACGCACTTCGTTCAGCACCTTGCGAATAAGTCCCTGAACTTTCTTCTCCATCTCAGGGTTACTCATCAGCAATTTATCAAGAGCCTTCGACTGCTCAACAAATCCCTCTACCTCGAATGCGTCTGTTATCTGTGTCATACACATCTGGGGAAGCGTACAAAAAGGTTTACCGTGGTATGGGCATAAAAAAAGCACTCCGCCGAGTGCTTGGGTTTAAAAAAAACCTAACTAACATTGCTTGATTTAATTGATGTTAGGCCGCGCATCACTGCGAAGCCTAACGGTGCCTAAAAACACACAAATTATTATGGTAAAGTAAAGTAAAGAGTTATAGTCTGATATATGCTCGGGCGGCATCGAAGCAGGGACAGCTCTTAATCCATTCCTGCGGTTCCACTATGCCGTTGCCGTTCTTGTCTGGCGAATAGTCGCGGTGGCCCTTGATGATAGCCTTCGGATAGGCAGCCTTCAGCATCATGAGTAGGTTCAGCAGGGCGTTCTTCTGATTCTCCGTGCGGGTGTCGCGTGGGTCGCCGTTGGCATCCAAGCCACCTACGTAGCATACGCCGATGGTGTGGGCATTGTGGCCGCTGACGTGAGCACCCATGATGTCAACGTCCCTTCCATTCTCGATAGTTCCGTCCATACGAATAAGGTAATGGTAACCGATGTCCGACCATCCATTGGCCTTGTGCATACGGCGCACATCAGAGACGGTCAGGTCCTTGTCTGGCTTGCTGGCGGTGCAGTGTATCACGATGGCATCTATGCGGCGGCGCGACTTCTTCACGCTCAGCTTGGCGGCAAGCAGCTTGGCAAGGGTGGCAGGGCCAACGATACCGTCAGCCTCCAGACCGTTCTCGCGCTGATAGGCAAAGACAGCCTCCTCGGTTATTACTCCGAACACTCCGTCGGGATATACTCCATAGCCTGCACTGCGCAGAGCCTCCTGAATGCGGCGCACCATCGCGCCTGTCGAACCTCGCTTGTAATTCATAGTCTCTCTGTATTAGTCATTGTTAATCTCAACGCTTGTCTCTCCGTGATTGATCTTCAGGTCGTAGCCCAATTCCAACGCTCGGTATCCGAACCCCAGGGCAGCAAATACCAGCAGCTCTCCACACGCCTTAAGGACGCTGCCGTCTATTATACCCTTCGGAGGCATACAGAAGCCTCCGATTATCAGTCCGATACTCACTGCTAAGCACACAACGAATACAATCTTACACAGCTTGCATTCCTTTGATTTCCTGATGTCACACATTTCGGTTTTACTTGTTCTTATTGGTTGTTAATTTCCATATATCAGATAAATTGCGTGCAAGGGTTTACTGATAGGCGGAAAAAATCCTGTACATCGTGCCACGTTCGCCATTATTTTTTATATCTTTGCGACTCATTTTTTAATTAACTTAATAAAAACAACCATTATGAAAGGTAAAGTATTAGTTTTGTATGCGGTCCTGGCGGTGGCCGCTCTATTCACCGCCTGTGAGAATCCCGATTATTCAGAGATTATTGATGAGGAGACTGGCGAGGTTCTGCCCACCAAGAAGTTCACCTTTACCATGAAGGGCGATTTTAGTGATGAGTGGAAGCCCGTTACCCGCGGCTATCTGGCCTCCGACGGCAAGGACTTGACGGACGTGTGGGTGTTGGACTATGATGCAGATGGCAATTTACTGCAACAGTTGCACCAGGGGGACAATACGGCTGGGGATTTCGGCAAGCCACAGATGCAGTTGGCCTACGGCAGCCATCAGGTGTACTTCATTGCCAGTCGTGGCGTGAGCCCTGTGCTGGATACGGATGCGCATACCATCACCTTCGGCAGTGTGCGCGATACCTTCTGGAAGCGGTATGATGTCAGCGTGGTGGCAACCAGTAACGGCAACAGAGCCGTAACCCTTGACCGTGTGGTTACCAAGCTCCGCCTTACCTTTACAGATGAGGTGCCTGCCGCCGCCAACAGTATCTCCGTTATCCCGCATACCTGGTACTATGGTATTGACTACCTGACAGGGCAGCCTTCCAGCGCACAGACGGATGCCGCAACGGTTATCACCATCCCTGATGCCAGCAAGGGACAGACGGGCATACAAGCCTCCCTATTCGGATTCTCCACGGCAGCGGAATGGAACACCGATGTAGTGATCAGCAGCCGAACCGCCACGGATGCAGTGCTTGGGTCGGCCACCATCGCGGCTGCACCCTTCAAGGCTAACCGCGTCAGTGACTATTCGGGCCCGCTTTTTAGCGCAGGCGGTAGCCTCTCGCTATCGCTGAATGGAGAATGGGAGGACAGCTATGCGGGCAGTTGGTAAGTCAATCATCCTGGCGATTATCGCCCTGCTGCTCATATCCTCATGCAGCAATGAGCATATCGCACCGCCCCACTCAGGTGTATCGGTTGATACCGCCTGGACGGGCGATACTATCATCAGGTTCTAACACACAAAAAAAAGGAGGCTCACGGGCCTCCTTCTTTTTATTCGCCACCTTCAGTCATGGGCGGCTCGTCAGGGTCGGGCTCCAATGCCCTTAGCCGTTCAATTTCGGCATTTGCCGCATTGATGTCGTCGCGCCACTGCTGACGCTCGGCTATCTTACCGGCATACTCTTCTTTTGTTGCTTTACCCTCAGCTATCTTGGCAGCGATGTAGTCCGTTGCCGATAGTTTAGCTTCGCGGTCAAGGACAATGCTCTCCTGAGCGTTGATGGCTTCGTTAATTTCTGATTGTGTCATATCCGTTTCAATTTTAGGTGATACTTCTTACATAATCTCTGGCGAAATGTGTATTGGGGTTTACTCACAACGCATTGGCGGCGGGCGTCCCAGTCGAGCCACTGCCACCAATCATCGGCAATGGTTTCTTTTAGTACCATAATGCGCTTGTAACTTGTGCGATTCTTTAAGAGTCCTGTGTATGAGTTTACGGTCGAAATAAAACGGTCGAGTTCTTGGTATTTCTCGACCGTTGTCAGTTGGTTGTATTCTTCTATCCTCGCCAAACATCGCGCCCACGTTGCATCATTCAATATCACACTCCAGGGATGGATGTGTGAACCGAGAAACTCCAACCCTTTCCAATGTTGCTGACAATAGAATTTCTTATCGTTCATCTTTACGCCCTTAGCCGCAAATCTGCGACGTAGTTCCGGGAGGATACTGAGCGCATAGAATTTCTGCCAGTCTGGGACTACCATCGAGCCGTCGTCCATGAATACCGTAGTACGGATGCCGCAGTCTTCGTTGAGCCATACGACTTCATCGTTGATATAAAGTCCCATGCCTGTCTGCGATGACATACGGCCAATCGGCACGCCCTGTCCGTCTGGTTTATTCAAGATAGATTTCTCAGGTTTGATATGCAGGTCCCAAAGATATTTAGGCGTGCGACGTTCATAGTGCTTTGCAGGGCAGCAATGAATGGCTATCATGGCGAGCCACTTCAGAAACGGTGGCATGAAGGCTCCATATTTATCTGCTATCTCATCGTGAAAGCGGTCTATCACCCTCACGAAACACGACTCCATATAGTCGCAGTTGGCATTCGGAAAGAAACCTTGCAAGTCCCACTTGATAACCCACGCCGTCTCGGTGTAGCCGTTGCTTACCTCGCAGATGTCTTCTATCACTTGGTTGATGGCTGCTTGCGAACCCATACCCTCGCGGTTATTGAAGGTTCGTGGATGCAGCGTCCGTTCTATCCACGGCTTCAGTGTGTCACAAAGGATATGGTCGATGATACGACCGGCGAACTCGGTGGCAAATATCTCTCGCCACTTGGGTATGGAAACGAGGAAGGTGTAGTTGTGGAGGATGCGGAATGTCCTTGCGTTGAGCTCGCGCATCAAGCGAACAAGTAGCGGTGGCCAGTTCACCTCGAAGGCCATCGAATCGCGCCCGTAACGCTTGTTTTTCCGCGTAGAAAACATCACGCTGAGCAACAGCGCAAAGAACGAAACTTCAGTCATTAAAGTAAAAGCTAAATATCGGTAAAATCGCGACCGCCTGGCAACGATTCGCGTTGTTGACGTTGTTGTTGTTGAGATTGCCGTTGTTGCCGTTGAAAATCCACGTGTTATTGACGTTGTACCTCTGGGCAAACCATCGGTTCGTGCAGGTCGGAGTCACATCTGGTGCTGCTATGAATGATAGCCGGACTCCCTTTTACCCTATTCATATCTGACAGTCGCCTCTTGTCATTGCTAACCGACCTGCGACTGCTCCTGACGTTTAAGCGACCGTGCCGCATTTCTCCATTTCCTTACACCTTCCTCGATACGTTCCAACTGCACGGCGATACTCAGCTTGTCTTTATCTGTCAGAAGACCCTGCGTAATGCACAATTCGAAGTTTGTCAGTAAGATTCCGAACTCACCGAACATCTCGCGGATGTGTTCTTGTCTTACCTCCTGACACTCCTTGGCGATGGCGAAGTGACGGATAATATTCTGCACCGCACGCTTCATCTCCACAGGTGCGCCTTCGATGCGTTCTATCTTCGGCATCCGCTGGATAGCGGGATGCAGGATATAGAGTAAGTTCTTTGCGTCGGCGAGGATGGAGTCCTTGTCATTCTTTGCCTTATTGCCGCGCGGTTTCTTGTGCTCGTTCATACTGTTGTATGTATTTATCTATCTGCTCTTCGTACGCGTCTTGCAGATACTCGTCGTAGTCGATGTAAGTCTTTCCCATGAAAGTAAGCCTCACGCCACGCTATTGCGATGGCGTGAGAGCATTTATTTTTATTCAATTTCCAGAAGCGCGACCGCCTGGCAACGAAACGCGTTGTAGACGTAGCTGTAGTTGAGATTGCCGTAGGTGCCGTTGAAAATCCACGTGCGATAGACGTTGTACCTCTGGGCAAACCATCGGGTCGTGCTGTTATTGATAGTTGTGGTACCCATCTTGCTAATACTTAGCGAGAGAGCGGCGAGGGTCTCGTCGCGCATTAACATCGCACCTTCGGCCACACCTGGCAGATACCAGTCACCAAAGTCGAGACCTACCACACCGAACGACTTGTTGTAGCCGTAATAAAGTGCGGGGTATTTATACTTTGTACCGCCCGGCTTGGTGGGTGCTGTCATGAGGGCGTATTTAGCGGTCAACTCCTTCCCGCTCGGCAATGAGAACACACCAAGTTTCTGCGGATATTGCAAGCGGTACTCGCGATGGATATACTCCTGATATGTGCCGTAAGTATCGCGCAGCAACTGGCAGTAAGGAGATGTGTCGAATGCGTCCTTCTTGACGATGGTGCCGGCAGCGTTCAAGGGAACATCTGCAGCAGGTGTTGCGCCGTTGGTACTGTAGTAAGCGGCACCACGCGCGTCGTTCATAATCTTTTGGTCGGTCATTCTGCCATTCACGCGGAATCCGTTTTTGTCAGTTGTCGGCATGTCACCCCAGGTGATGTGCGTCAACCCTGAGCAGTTATAGAATCGGTAGTCGGTGCAAGCGTCTCGCTGCACGATGACGCGACTGTTTTCTGCGTCAGCGTATGCCCACCATTGTGCAATGGTAGTGGCGGAGGCTTCAAGTTCGGCCAGCTTCGCCTCGATAGCGGCGGTGCAGGCAGCAGCGGCCTCCGCCAGCGTCGTGGCGGTATAGGTAAAGGTGATGCTGGTGGTAGTATCCCAGTTAGGGATTCCGAATCGCAGCCCAATGGTCTTCGAATGCTCCTCGCCATCCAATACCGCGTCCGTCCAAGCAAACTGAGATACGTCGAGATACTTCTGGTCGGCACCCGTCTTATGAATAACACCCACCTGCTTACCCTTGCGGAAATACACATAGCCCACATGCGTCCATGCAGCGGGGATGGTCGCCTTCTGAATCCATGCGCCACCCTTCACGTAGATAACCTTGCTCTGGTCGTCGAGGAATACTACATCGCCAACGGTAGGCTGCGTGGTAACGACATTCACACCGTCCACGATAATCTCGCGGGTTGTCTCAATCATGCTCACCTGACTCTCGGTGGTGGGCTTCACGGCTGCTTCATAGGCAGCCTTGTTGTTGTATGATTTGATAGCCATAACTTTATCCTTTCTTTATTTTAGTTCAACAATACCCAGTCGCTAATAGCTCCCGTCACGCTGAAGGCTTTGTAGCACTTCTTATTGGTTACGTCCAGATACTCCTGGCCGACCATCGTGGGTACGTTCGGATCGGCTGGCGCACCATCGCCTGTGAGAAACATATCCCGTCCACACAACTTCGGGGAGTTCTCGAAGTCGATGCTTACAGCCTTGGTTTCGCCAAGATTGTCAAGCTGCGCCTTCAATCCGTCGATAGCGGCGAAGAGTACAGCGAATGCCTGTGCTAATACACTCTGTCCTGGAGCGCCCACAAAGTTGGTGGCAATATTCTTGAAGATACCAAAGCCAACCACCAGAGCTTCGCCGCCGTTGACTGTTGCTGTATAACCGCTCACCACGATGGTCATGCTCGTTGGGCACAGATACACATAGTAGCCCGTCGAAGGCATAGCGGCCACGGCCTGCTTCATCAGCGGCTCGTAGTACGATTCCGTCACCTCACGGGTGGCTGGCAGTGTGGTGTAGGTCTGGCCGCCCATTACCCATCCAGTCAGCACGGGTGTTTCGCCTGTCTCGTCATACTGTGCCGTATATACCAGCGTTTGGTCGTAGTCAGCCGTAGCCGTGGCGGGCAGTTCGGGGTAATCCTGGCGATAGGTGTACACGTAGTTAATCACCTTCTGGTAGGTGCGCGTGACGATGCGGGCAAAGAGGCTCACGTCGGCAGGCACGGGACTCGCACTGGGCACCAGCATAATGTCGCCAGCATTCAGTTGCACCTCGGACGAGATACCGTAGCCGCTGGCACTCACCTCTTGTCCGTTCACGTTGACGTACTTACCCACCGTCGCCTGCTGAAGGGTGACGCTGCGCGTGTTGTCGTACTTACCCAGGCCGCGCTCAATAAACGTCTCACGGTCACTAAGGGCGGTTTCTTTTGCATCGACCTCCGTCTTGGTGTACGTGGTCGATTTGTCAGCCTTCAGCGCAAAAGCCTCCGAAAGCTGCTGGGGTGTCGGCATACCCTCCGCATTGTTGAGAATCGCCTGCACCTCATCACCCGTTTGGGTGAGATCATAAACTTCCTGGTCAATCATAATCTTTTGTTTTTAATTGTTATACATTTAATTCGTCGGTTGGATCACTGCTGTAGGTCCCCCTGCGGTAAGGCATTACAAGGGCGTCGTAGCTGTAGTCTATCAGGTACATATTGCGTTCGCTGATAGTACCACGATGCTTGTAGTATTCCTCCACAAGGACGAGCGTGGCACTAACGATGTCGTCAGGAACCTGCGTCTGGTCCTTATCGTTCATCGCCTTCAGCTCTGCCTCTGTGCGTTGTAGGTAGCGAAGGGTAAAGTTCTCGGCTGTTGAACCGTAGCGTTTCAGCGTATTATCCTCCTCGGTGAAGTCGTGCGGAATGCGAAGTTGGTCCTTGATGTCCTCCAATGTAAGCCATCGCATGGTGTAGGTTCTTGCTGCCATTACTCCTCTCCTTCCTCGGCACCCTCGCCGCCGTTAGTGGGTTCTGCCGGCTGAGCGGATGGTCTGCCAGCCTGTCCTGGGCCGTCGCTCAGTTTAGCACTGCCAAGCTCTGCCAGATTGGTACTGATATAGTTTATGTCACCCTTTGGAACTGATGGCAGATCGTACTGATTGCGCAGTTCGTTGACGGTGTTGACACCAGTCTCCAGGTGTATCTTGTCTATCTCTGCCTGTCCCTTTGCATCGAGCCTGCGCAACGGCAATTCGCATACGTGGATACGTCGCTTGCCAAAGTCGTCCATCGTCAGCAGCTTGGCGTTCATCTCGTCCTCCCATTCGCGGATACGTGGCTGAATGGTTCGCAGCATAAACTCCTGCGTGGCATGTTCGGGCATCTTATAGCTGGAACCGGCATCCTCCATCATCATGATTCTGGGAACACCGAGGATTCGAGCAAGGTCGCTGACCTGGAAGCCACGGTTCTCTAAGAGCTGGAGCTGCTGAGCTGTCTGGCTGATGATGGTGGGGTCGAGAACATTGTCGAGCAGTACCACATCGTTTCCCTGCCAGTCGTCTTGGAATATCTTGGCTGTCTTGCGCAGCTCGTTTGAACTATTACGGCCACGAGTCCCACCACCGTTCGGCGACTTCTCCTCGCGCAGCAGAATCTTGTGCTTACCACCCTTGGCCACATCCTGTAATGCTTGGTCGTCTGCCGTAGCTGCTATCTGTAGACTCTTAAAGGCAAAGTCCAACGTGGGAAGTCCCGTATAGTAGCCGTCGGACATGAATACGTTCTTAAAGTGCATCACGTCCTTGGCAGCCGCTGCCACCTTCATTCGGGGTCCTCGGTCAGAGTTGTACACCAGATTGTAGGTATTGGTCAGCTCATCGTATCCGCCACCCGTACAGAGCCACAATGCCTTGACATCGCCATAATCGCCACGCTCGATGTAAACGTAGGCGTTGCCGAAGTAAATCTTGCGGTACTCTATCTGCTCCTGAAGCTGCGAAGCGGTCATCAGCGGATTGGGCCTTACCTGTAACAGATAGTTCAATTTGTGGCCATCCGTCAGCACCGTCCTGCGGCGATCCAGATACCCACGGTCTTCCGTAAAGTTGCCACCCTCGGTATCCATCTTCTGGTACTGAGTTACCATCTGCCCCATCGTCTGCATGATAAGGCTCACGCCCCTGTACCATGCCGGCACCATCAAGCTCTGGCGGCCATACGGCCTGATAACATTCGATTCCCAGTTTGCGCCCGTCGGCTGCTGGTTGCTGGGGTCGTTGGGGTCAGTAGTCTGCGGCACTCCCGCCTGCTGAGGCGTAAGCTCTCGCTGCTGCGGTGAGCGCGTCCAGAATTCGCGTTGAAAAATATTTGCCATATTTCTTTCTTGTTTGTTGATTACTTTACCAATCAAACGATGTCAGCCGTAGGGTTTACCGATGGGAGGGTTTCAAGTTTCAGGTTTCAGGTTTCATGAAAACAAAAAAGCCCCGAACCTCACGGCCAAGGGCTTTCAAAGAACAATCGTTTCTTCTCCCATATAAAAAAGGTAATAAAAACCGAGGCAGTTCCGACACGGTGCTACTTGGCTTATCCCCGATTAGGCTTGCCTCAGCTCATGGCTTGGTAAAGTACACAAGGGTTGCTATTCCTCCTTGGGTTCGGTCTTGACAAAGTAGGTCAATGCTTCGACAATGGCAGTACCTACTACTACGATGGCAGAGTTAATCTCTGCGGCATTCTCTTTAACTGTTGCCGTTACGATAGCAATGGCGGCTGTCTGGGCAGCACCAATGAGGGCAGATACCAGAGCAAACATTTTCTTTGACATAGTTGTAGTTTTTTGATTTTGTAAGTTGTTTAGTTATTGAGTTATGGTAGAATCTTTACGAAGGTGTTCCAGAACTTAATGACAAGATAGATGGCAGCGGCAATAACTCCGCCGATCAGC
>Ga0256407_10003680_pt1 | contig 26843 bp, 21 predicted proteins | sample RumenRJG_04DNA_FD_193489 | JGI IMG/M metagenome (GOLD analysis project Ga0256407, IMG submission 193489) | Bovine rumen microbial communities from Lethbridge, Alberta, Canada - RJG_04 | ecosystem: Host-associated > Mammals > Digestive system > Stomach > Rumen | place: Canada: Alberta... | reverse complement strand
CTGTAGAAATATAGGTGTCTCCGTCAAGGGCAAGCCGCGGCTCGCTTCTTCCGTCTGTTAAAAGTTCATCCACCATGGCCGCCGGAATATACGGCGGATTAGTAAGTATTACATCAAATGTATAGTCAATTTCCGAAAACAAATTGCTCTGAATAAAACGAATTTCTTCTGCTTCTTCCGGAGGCAAAAGTCGTGTAGCATTTTTCCGCGCAATTTCCAGTGCCGCCGGACTTATGTCAACCATTGTAAATTTTGGAAGGGAGCCGCTTGGAATTTTGTATTCTTCAATAAGCTGCTTCAGAACACTTATGCCTATGCAGCCGCTACCGGTGCACATGTCGCAGACAGAAAGAACAATTTCTGGGCGCGCTTCCATTTTTTCTATTATTACATCAATTGCTTTTTCAACTAGAATTTCTGTATCAGGCTTTGGAATAAGGACGTCTGGGGAAACGGCAAAATTGTAGCCGTAAAATTCCTTGTGGCCGGTAATGTATGCCACCGGAAGCCCGGTACTCCGCTTTTCCACAGCGTCTTTAAGCCATGAAAGTTCTTCGTCAGAAAGTTCAGAATTCTGGTTCATTAAAAGCCAGGTTTTGTCCCTGCCCAGACAGTGCTGCAAAAAGATGCTTACATCTAAAGCTGCGCTTGGAGAAGTTTCTGAAAGTGTTTTTATAGCGTTTGATTTGAATTGTTGGATTGTCATATTGTTGAAAGAATAAAACCGATGGTTTACTTCGTGCTCTTACGAGTCGACAGGCTCAACCACCGGTTTAACGATTCTTCGATTATAGCGGGCCTCGATAAATCTCGGCAACGCGGTTTTCTTGATGAACCTAAAACAAACCTTTCGGTTTGTTTTTTTACGGTTCTTCGATTATAGCGGGCTTCGATAAATCTCAGCAACGCGTTTTTATCGATGAACCTAAAACAAACCTTTCGGTTTGTTTTTTAACGGTTCTTCGATTATAGCGGGCTTCGATAAATCTCAGCAACGCGTTTTTATCGATGAACCTAAAATAAACCTTGCGGTTTATTTTTTAACGGTTCTTCGATTATAGCGATGTAATGTCGGCGGCGAGCTGCTCTTCTTTTGCGTAAACGTTCAGTGCGTCAAGCATGTCGTCCATTTGACCGGCCATAAATCCAGGCAGGTTGTGCTGGCTGTAGTTAATGCGGTGATCAGTTACGCGGTCTTGCGGGTAGTTGTAAGTGCGGATTTTTTCTGAGCGTGCACCAGAACCAACCATGCTTGAGCGTGCACTTGCGCGTTCAGCCTGCTTTTTGCTTTCTTCAAGGTCAAAAAGGCGGGCACGCAGTACGCGGAAAGCCTTTTCCTTATTCTTAATCTGGCTTTTTTCGTCCTGCTGAATTACTACGAGCCCTGTTGGAATATGTGTAAGGCGAACGGCAGAGTCAGTTGTGTTTACACACTGTCCACCTGGACCACCAGCGCGCATAACGTCGATGCGTACATCGCCTGGTTTAATTTCAATTTCTGTTTCTTCTGCTTCAGGCAAAACGGCAACAGTTACAGTAGAAGTCTGAAGACGTCCCTGGCTTTCTGTAGCCGGAACACGCTGAACGCGGTGAACACCAGATTCCCAACGTAAAGTTCCGTAAACAAACTTACCGGAAATAGACATTACGATTTTGTTAAATCCGCCTACTTCTGTTTCCTGCTGTTCCATAACTTCGCATTTCCAGCCGCGGTTTTCTGCAAGGTGAGTATACATTTCCCAAAGGTCGCGGGCAAAAAGACTTGCTTCGTCACCACCGGCTGCAGAACGGATTTCAAGAATAATGTTCTTTTCATCAAGAGGATCCGGCGGAACAAGCTTTAATTTAATTTCTTCTTCAAGTTTAGGCTGCCTTTCTTCAAGTTCCTTAAGTTCTTCGCGCGCCATTTCCTTCATTTCGGCGTCATCTTCAGCAGTAATCATTTCTTTTGCATCCTGAATACCCTGCAGAACTTTCTTGTACTCATCATAAAGGGCACTCAATTCGCTAAGATAGCCGTTTTCGCGCATTGTGTCTTTGTATTTTTTCTGATCTTTTACAAGGTTCGGATCTAAAACCATTTCCTGAACAACCTTGTACCGAGCTTCACACTCTTCAAGTTTCTTCAATAAATCCATGCCCATATACTATCGAAAATCACTGTTTTTATCAATTAAATAGGTAAAATGGGCGGAAGTCTTTTCCGTAACGGGCGTTCCGTGGCCCGCTAACGCTTGGTCTCACTTCGTTCGCCTGCACTTCGTGCACCACTCCATGCCCGCCGCCATGCAAACCGCAGAAACTTTCAGGTATTTGCTTTTTTATGGCATTTATGCTTTTACAGCAATTTTCTCTTTTATTTCAAGAACCTGTTCTAAAGAAAGTCCTGTAATTTCGCAGATATCATCAACTGGGTAATTTTTTTTCATCATATTTTCAGCTGTTTCCACGGCTTTCTGCTGAGCACCAACAAGTGTACCTTGTTTAATACCCTCTGCTATTCCTTCTTTCTTGCCGGCCCTGAACTTGTCGTACTCGTGTATGTTCATACTCATGTACTCCGTTTTGTTGATTTCATTCTGCTTGATTTTGTCAATGAGACTGGTAATCTTTCTAGTAAAATTGTCGTCTGCATTGTTCTTGCATACAAAATTCAGTTTTTACGAATTTCATCTGCAAGAGTTTTTACTTGTGCTACTGGTAAATTTGTAGCTTCAGCAATTTGTTCAATACTGCCTAACTTCATTTTGAGTAGCTTTTTTGCAGTTTCCACTGCTTTCTGCTGAACACCGGCAAGTGTACCTTGTTTAATGCCTTTCTTAATACCCTCTGCCATTCCCTCTGCTATCCCTTCTTTCTTGCCGGCCCTGAACTTGTCGTACTCGTGTATGTTCATACTCATGTACTCCGTTTTGTTGATTTCGTTCTGCTTGATTTTGTCAATGAGACTGGTAATCTTTCTGGTAAAATTGTCGTCTGCATTGTTCTTGCATACAAAATTCAGGAGAGCCCGGAGTTCAGGATCTTTTTCGGTTTCGTATGCACTTGCATTATAAATCAATTTGCATGCGCTGTCATTAAATATGACGTCGGGATAGTCACGGCACATTGTTTCAAATTTATAGACGGGGTGGTTCCAGTCTGGGCTGTCTTTCTTAAAAGGCGAGGTTTTACAGATAAAGATTACATAGCTTTCTTTAAGTTCGTCGTAGTTGCTGCCGCGGATCAAGTCGTCTATGTCCAGCATGGACTGGTAGTAGCGCATTCGTTTTTCTAATGCGTCCTGAGGTGTGGACTGCATCTCAATGTCAAACACGCGGTCTGAATCCTTTACGTATACATCGAGCCGTATGCCACGGCTGGTATAATACGGGCTTATGACTTTCTGCAGCTGAGGATATTCAAGACGGTCAATTTTAATGTGTAAAAGACGTTCTAAAACTCCGGTGCAGATTTCCGGATCCTGCATTACTTTTCCGAACATAAAGTCGTCAGAAAAGGTAAGTTCTTCAAATGGTTTGAAATACATTTTCTATCACATTTCTCCATACCTTATATAACGAGGTTAAGTGATAAAAAATGCATTTGCCTAAGGAAAATTTGTGATATAATTGTTAAAGTTTTTTTGAGGGAGAAATAAATTGAAAAAATTAAAAGTATCTAAAATTTTAGCACTTGCCGGCATTGCGGCAGTTTTATTTGGGTTTGCCTCATGTGACACAAATGCAGACGACAGTTCAAACATTGCGGCAGCAGTGCTGCTTGGCCCAAAAAAAACGCAGACAGTATACGGTGGAAGAATAGCAAAAGAAGCAATTGTCATTGGGGAAAGTACATTTGATAAAACTGCCGAAGTTTATGCTATAGAAACTGCTGTAACAGTTGCAGGTTCTGATTTTATAGAATCCTCTGCCCCTGATTATTATAAAGGCGTATTTATTAATGATCGCAACGTTACCTTAAGCCCGTTTATTATGGGAAAATACGAAGTAACTCAGGAATTATACAAAGCTGTAATGAATGGGCAGAAAGTAACTGTAGGTGGAACAGAATATACTTTGGCTGCAGAACCATCTTACTGCAGCGACGGAAGTACAGAATATGTAGTTGCAGAGGGCGAAATCCAGAAATACCGCCCTGTAGAAAATGTAACATGGTATGACGCAGTATATTTCTGCAACGCATTAAGTGAAAAATTAAACCTTACAAAAGCATATACAATTGAAGTTACAGGTATAAATTCAGAAACAAACGGCCATATTACAGATGCAAATGTAACTCCTGTTGCCAACGCAAACGGCTACCGCCTGCCGACAGAAGCAGAATGGGAATTTGCAGCCCGCGGAGGCGACAGCACAAAAGCAGACTGGAATTATTTGTTCAGTGGAGCCGCAACAGGTAAAGTTTCTACAGAAGAAGGTGCAGCAGATGCAACTTATTCTGATCATACAAATACCGGATTAGACAGCGTAGGCTGGTACTGGTATAACATTTGTAATAATGGAGAAACAACAAGTAATAGGCCATCTAGCGGCATAGCCGGCTACGGAACACACGAAGTTGGAAAAAAAGCTGCAAATGCACTTGGCTTATACGACATGAGCGGAAACGTATGGGAATGGTGCTACGACTGGTATGACAGTGTTTCTACAGGTGATGTGACTGACCCCTCATGCGCCTCGTCGAACATTAGCCCTTGCCGCGTTGTACGCGGCGGCGGCTGGACCGGAGGCGCCTTGGACGCGTCTGTTTGCTTCCGGGACAGATGCAACCCGGGCGACAAGTACGACTTCTTGGGCTTCCGCGTTTGTCGCTCAGCCAAATAGTGCTGAGAGTATCTGCAAGGAAATTATTAAAATCTTCCGCATTCGCGGTGGTTTCGACAAGCTCAACCACCGCGTTTTTTTTGCTATGCAGGTGGTTTCGACAGGCTCAACCACCGCGTGGGAGGCTTAACCACCGCAGGGGAGCTTCAACCACCGCGGGGTTTTGCTGTTCCAGCGGCGCCGGGCATGGAGTGGTGCACGTAGTGCAGGCGAACGTTAGTGAGACCGAGCGTTAGCGGGCCACGGAACGCCCGTTACGGAAAATGCTGCGCTAAATAAAATGTTAAATGTGATTATTTCCTAAAAAAAATAATTTTTTTTCTAAAGTAAAAATTTCTATCTCCGATAGTAAAGTAACGGGTGGTGAGAGCCCACGGAAAACAAACGGTAGATGACACCAAGGAGATAAACTATGGTTATTAATCACAATATGAGCGCTATGTTCGCTCAGCGTTCTCAGGGAATTACAGATTTGAACCAGACTAAGAACATGGAAAAACTTTCGTCTGGTGAAAAAATCAATCGTGCTGGAGATGATGCTTCTGGTCTTGCAGTTTCTGAAAAAATGCGTGCACAGATCCGCGGTTTGAATCAGGCTTCAGAAAATGCTCAGAACGGTATTTCATTTATTCAGACTACAGAAGGTTACCTTCAGGAAACAACTGATATCATTCAGCGCATCCGTGAACTTGCTGTTCAGGCTTCAAACGGTATTTACTCTGCTGAAGACCGCATGCAGATTCAGGTTGAAGTTTCTTCTTTGATTGCTGAAGTTGACCGCATTGCTTCTTGTGCTCAGTTCAACGGTATGAACATGTTGACTGGTCGTTTTGCACGTCCAACTGGTGAAAACGTTGTTACTGGTTCTATGTGGCTCCACATTGGTGCAAACATGGATCAGCGCACACAGGTATACATCGGAACTATGTCTGCTATGGCTCTTGGTATCCGCAACGTTGGTGATGAAACTATCATGAGTCTTGAAACTCCGGATTCTGCTAACCAGGCTATCGGAACTTTGGATGAAGCTTTGAAAAAGATCAACAAGCAGCGCGCTGACCTTGGTGCTTACCAGAACCGTCTTGAAATGACTGTTAAGGGTCTTGATGTTGGTGCTGAAAACCTCCAGGCTTCTGAATCACGCATCCGCGATACAGACATGGCTGAAGAAATGGTTGACTTTACAAAGAACCAGGTTCTTTCTCAGGCTGGTACAGCTATGTTGGCTCAGGCAAACCAGAGCTCACAGAATGTGCTTAGCTTGCTCCGCTAATTAGCGTAGTTTTGCAAAGTTGAAAAAAAGCGTCCTGAATAGGGCGCTTTTTTTTATGCCCAAAAATCTGGTTTGCCTGAGCTGTCATTTTCACTTTTCTTTTGCAAAAAAAACGCAAAGAGTTTATATTTACGGTATGGCAATTCAGATAAGCCTTACGGCAGAAATTAAAGAATTGAACGAAAATATCTCATATATACCGGCAACAAAAAATCCGCTTTCAAGCGACGTTGTCTTTATAAAGGGAAAAAACTGCGTCTGGGTTTACGATGTAGGGGCGTGCAAGGAAGCTGCTCACGAAATAGAAAGCGTATTTAAAAAGAAAAATGTTGTTTTAAGCCATTTTCATCCCGATCACGTATGGAACCTTATCTGTACAACGCGGAGTGAACTTTATGTAAGCGAAAATACACGTAAATATGTTAAGCAGGGAACCGTTGTAGACGGCGAAATGGTTTTTCCGGGACAGGGTAAATTCCCAGAAGTGCGTATTTTTGAAGTGCCGTCTTGCCATGCAAAGGGATGCCTCGGGCTGCAGTGCGGTGAATACCTTTTTTTAGGTGACGCTACTTATGCCCAGGAAAAATTCGGAAAAAAATATTACAACGAACAGATTTTAAAGCAGCTTATTGATTGCATAGAAAGCATTGACTGTCAGTTTGTGTGTCTGAGCCACAGCCGCAGTTTTGCCCACAAAAAAGAAGATGTTTTAGGTCTTTTGAATGCAATTTATAATTCCCGTCAGAAAGGCCGTTCAGAAATTTTTGTAGACGGTTTCTACTACGATGATGAACTTATGGAAAACGAATTTGACGATGTAGATTAGGGCGTATTTTTGCTTCGCAAAAGCCGACGGAATGACATTTGTAACTCATGACAGCAAGTCTACTGCATATCATGAGCCAAATGTATATGTTGTTTAATGTTTTAGTTATTTTTGTTGATTACCACAGTTTCTTCTTTGCCGGTTGCAATTTCGATGAATCTTACAAAGAGGCTTACTTTATTGTCGGCGTTGAGCCATGACCAGATGTTGTCTGCAAAAGTTTTGATGTCGCCTTCAATTTCTACTGGAGTTGGTTCACCTTCGTAGCTTGGAAGCGGGTTGCCGTCTCCCATGTATGTGTGGATGTAGCGGCCAAATCCAGGCTGCGGATTGTCGTAGTTGAATGTGTAGCGCAATGTGTTGTTAGGGTTGCCGTTTTCGCTCTTAAGGATGGAAATGCTGTAATTGTATTTTCCGCCTTCAATGTCCAGAAGTGAAGAAATGCGTGGAGTATAGTTTGGAGCATCGTGTTCGTATTTGCGGCTGCGGAGTGACTGTTCAAAGCTAAGGCCGTTTTTAAGTCCTTCAAAAATTGTATCTGTCTGGTCACCGTTTGTAACGATTGTTTTTGAACCAAGTTTGCGTACGGCAGCGTAAATGATAAGGCTTGGATCACCTGCAATAAGGCTAGGGTCAAAAGCTTTTGTGCGGATAACTTCTGAGCCGTCTTCAAGTTCCTTTACAAAAATTCTGTTACGGCTTCCGGCACTGCGACCCATAGTCCAGTATGCAGAAACTGCGTATTTTCCGTCTTTAGAAAGTCCGGCAATAATTCCACGTCCAGGATAAGCGTTCTGTGTTAATTCTTCTTTTAAAGATGCGATTTTCATAATGATTCCTTAAGTTATTATATTCGATTCAATTGGAATTATAATGAAAACCGCATTCTTTTTCTATGCATTTTTTACAAGATCAAGGATTGCGTCTTTTGGAAGGGCGCCAATCTGCTTTTTCTTTTCTTCGCCATTTTTAAATACGATTAAAGTTGGAATGCTCATGATTCCGAATTTGATTGCAAGAGGTTCCTGCTCATCAACATTTATCTTGCAGAATTTGAACTCTGGATGTTCTTCTGCAAGCTCGTCTACCAGCGGAGAGACCATTCGGCATGGACCGCACCATGATGCCCAAAAATCTACGAGAACTGGCTTGTCACTTTTTAAAACTTCGTTTTCGAAGTTTTCTGTGGTTATTGTTGTTACCATATCATCACCTCTGATTTAAATATATGGCAGAATAGTCTTAAAGTGAAGAAAATTCGACTGTAGAAGATTTTTATATTAGATTAAATGTAGATTTTCATGAGGTAATTAAAAAAATAGCGGGAGGGACGACAGGTAGCTATTTTTCATTGCAATTATGTTCAATTTTTTTTACTTTTCTAAAAATCTTTCTGTCTTTTTTGAAATTCAAACGTTATAATAGAAAAATAATGTAAGAATGTTTGCTTGAATGTGATGACTGGAGGACTTATGAACTTTCTTAAAAAATCTTTAATCTGTGCATTTGTTCTGGCCGCTTTTTTTATGGCCGGCTGCAGGCAGAAAGATAATTCAATGAAAAACGGAGAGTATTTTGGAACCGGAGACGGACGCAGCGGACCGATAACGGTTTCCATAAAAGTTAATGACAATAAAATAACGGGAATAAAGATAATTTCGCAGGCTGAATCTGATTTTGCGCAGCCTGCCATAAAAGTTCTTACAGACGGAGTTTTGAACGGAACAAACCCTAAAAAACTGGATGCGGTTTCCGGCGCAACTCTCACTTCAAAAGGTTTTAAAAAGGCTCTTGTTTCAGCTTCGGATTCTGCGCGTGGCATTGTAGAAAAGCCAAAGCATTATAAGGATACAAAATGTGATGTAGTTGTAATCGGTTCAGGAGGAGCTGGGCTTTCGGCTGCAGTAGAGGCGGCTTCCGGTGGCGCAAAGGTTATTGTATTGGAAAAAATGGGCATTGCCGGCGGAAATACAAATTATTCTACAGGCGGAATTAATGCGTCTGAATCATCTGTTCAGAAAAAGCTTGGAATTCAAGATTCTAACGAGCAGTTTTTTAAGGATACAATGAAGGGCGGTCATTATTTAAATGATGAAGAACTTGTGCGCGTTCTGGTGGAAAATTCTGCTGCCGCGGTGGACTGGCTTATCTCTCTTGGTGCGGATCTTTCTGATGTAGGCAAAATGGCTGGAGCTTCTAATCCAAGAACGCACAGACCTAAAGGCGGGGCACCAATCGGCTCTCATCTTGTTTCTGTCCTGTCAAAAGCAGCTGCAGATCGGGGCGTTGAAGTTCGCTTAAAAAATAAGGTAACAGGAATTCTAGAAGTAAATGACAGGGCAGCCGGTGTAATTGTAGAAAGCCTAGCCGGAACTTATGTTATAGAAGCCGGTTCTGTTGTTATTGCTACCGGCGGTTTTGGTGCAAACATGGACATGCTATCTAAATTCAATGTTGCTTACAGAAATTTTGGCACGACAAATCATCCTGGAGCAACTGGCGACGGAATAAAACTTGCAGAAAAATTTAATGCCGACACGCTTCTTATGGAAAAAATTCAGACTCATCCTACTGTTGCAAAAGAAAGCGGCATGATGATTACAGAAGCAGTCCGCGGAAACGGAGCTATTCTTGTAAATCTTGAAGGCGAACGCTTTGTAAACGAAATGGAAACCCGCGATGTTGTAAGCGGTGCAATTTTGAATCAGATTGGGAAGACCGCGTTCCTTGTTTTTGATCAGGGCGTGCGTGATTCCTTAAAGGCAATAGATTTATATAGTGAACTTGGAATCTTAAAAAGCGCCCGGACACCAAAGGAACTTGCTTCAAGGCTGGGGGTAAATGTTGCCGGCTTTGAACAGACTTTGACAAGGTACAATGCATTTCAGAAATCCGGAAATGATTCAGATTTTGGGCGGAAAGGTTCAGAAATGCCGGCTGCGCTTGAGTCTGCTCCTTATTATGGCTGTGAAGTTACACCGGCTGTGCATCACACAATGGGCGGATTAAAGATAGACTCTGAAGCGCGCGTTCTGAACAGAGACGGAAAGCCGGTTGAAGGTCTTTTTGCTGCTGGAGAAGTAACGGGCGGCGTTCACGGCGACAACCGTCTTGGCGGAAATTCGGTTTCTGATATAATAGTATTTGGCCGCATAGCAGGCCGTTCTGCAGTAAAAAACATTAAGAAATAAAAGGATAAAATTATGAATTTGAATGAACTTGCCGCAACAAGAAGAAGCGTGCGCGTATACAAAGAAGCAGGGCTTTCAGAAGAGGAAAGCCTCAAAAAAATTAAGGAAATTGTGGACTTTGTCCGCATTAATTCCCCAAGTTGGAAGAACAGCCAGACTCACCGTTACTATGCGGCTGTAAGTGCTGAAAAAATTGCTCAGGTGCGGGACGCGCTTAGTCTGCGCAATCAGGAAAAAGTAAATAATTCCATTGCTCTTGTAGTTACGGCATTTGAAAAAGACGTTTCCGGTTTTACAGAAGGCAAGCCGAATAATGAACTTGGAAACTGTTGGGGTGCATACGACTTGGGATTAAGCGATTCACTGTTTATTTTAAAAGCCCGCGAACTTGGACTTGATACTTTAATAATGGGATTAAGGGACGCTAATCAGATTAAAAAAATCTTCTGCATTCCGGAAAATCAGATGGTTGGAGCTGTAATTTCTGTTGGTTTCCGCGCCGCCGAACTGAACCAGCCGCCTCGAAAACCGCTCGAAGAAATCGCGCATTTTGAATAGCCTATGCCAGTAACTTCAGCTCAGATAAAAAGCCGGCTTCTAGAAATGCAGGACATTCCCTACAAAAAATTCCAGTCTGCGCTCATACCTAACCTGCCAGAAGAAAGGTTCATAGGCGTACGCACGCCGGCGCTCAAGGCATTTGCAGGTGAACTGCTCCTTGCCCATAAACAGGAAAATTCCGGCTTTCTGAACGGGTTTCTTTCGGAACTTCCTCACCAGTATTTTGATGAAGATCAGCTTCATGCGTTCGTTGTGTCCGGTCAAAAGGATTTTGATGCGTGTGTTGGTGCGCTGGAGGAATTTCTTCCATATATTAATAATTGGGCAACCTGCGACCAGCTTAATCCAAAGATTTTTAAGAAAAATAAAGAAAAGCTTCTGCCTTTCATTAAAAAGTGGATTTTATCTGAGCATGTCTATACTGTGCGTTTTGCAGTTTCCATGCTGATGAAGCATTTTTTGAATGATGATTTTTCTGAAGAATACCTTGAAATGGTCTGCGCCGTAAAAAACGGCGACTATTACGTAAAGATGATGGTTGCCTGGTATTTTGCCACGGCACTTGCCATGCAGTATGATTCTGCGCTTCCTTACATTGAGCAGAAAAAACTAGAACCGTGGACTCATAACAAGGCAATTCAAAAAGCGTGCGAAAGTTTCCGTGTTAAAGATGAACACAAGGAATATCTTCGCACATTAAAAACTGATTCTGTAAGGCAGTAATTCAGCAGATTGAGTTTTAAGCTCAATCTGCTTGTCTGAATCTTCTACTCAGAAGGATTAGTTTCTATTGCACCTTTTATAAAGTTTTTATAGTTGCCTTCTTCCATGCTGAATTCAAGTGCATTTCCGTTTGCATCAACATTTCCGGAGTATGTAAGTGTTCCATGCGGGAGTGCTCCCATCTGGCTTCTTACCCATGTGAACTTTTCAAGTTTGTTGTTCTTTATGTTTATATTGTTCGGGTCATAGTCTGGGAACTTTGAATAAAGAACATGCTTGTCATTATCCTGTGCATCTGGAGCAAGTATTGTGTTGTTCGTAAAATTTACTGTGTAAGCCGGGTAGTTATTTTCCTTATTTCCGTAGCGGCCCAGAGAAAGAACGTGGGTGTGCTGCCAGCCGCTGTCTCTGTTTTCTATAAAATCCATGCTTGCATCATCTTCAGATGTTCCAGCAGAAATATTGTAGTTAATTGTGTTTCCGCTGATTGTTATGTCGCTGCTTACATCAGGATTATTGAACATTACGCTTAAGCGTTTGTTCAATGTAATTGTGTTGTTCCGAACGTCAAAAGTTGCACTTGCAATGCTGCCAAGGCGTCCGTGCATTGTAACGGTATTGTTGCGTAACCTGCCTGCCATGTAAGCAAGTCCGCCTGCAGAACATGTTCCGTCTGCTTCATCTGTTACGATGTTGTTGTCATAAGCAGCTTTGCCCTGGAAAATTGAACCGCATGTAGCAGGGGTTCCGTCAGCACCTTTAATAATGTTGATTGTGTTGTCATGAATCCATGCGTATCTGCTTGCTTCAAATACGTAGCTGTTGTTCCAGTGCTGGCAGATGTCGAAAGTATTGTTTCTCACTACAAGACCGTAAACATTTCCTTCTGAATCAACAAAATCTCCGGATTTTCTATTTGTATCAACATCAAAATTTCCTGTTGTCATAAGCTTTGACGGGAAATCTGCAATTACATGGTTGTTTTCAAACAGAACGTCGCGGATGTTGAATGAAACGGCGTATGCCATTGTAAAGCACATTGTTCTGCTAGAAGCATTTGAACTCATCGGGTGCATTTCGTTTCCGCGGATTGTTACGCGGTGAACGTAGCATTCTGGTTTCTGTGCTTGTGGATGTCCTGTAGTGAAAATACCTCCGCTTTCATCGTGGCAGTTGTGGTACATAATGTTTCCTTCCAGGAGAATATCTTCCGTTCCGCCGATTTCCTTTTCTGCGTCACCGTTTCCCCAGAAGTCAAATACACCGTAACATGCCCCGCGTTCAACACCAGACATGTTTACAAGAAGGTTGTTTTTAATAGTTGCGTTCTTAACGCCTGAATAGACTGTAACGCTTGTAAACTGGCGGTCAAGGTTTCCATCATCTTTATGGCAGTTTTCATCAACGTAAATTTCACAGCCTTCAATTGTTATGTCCTGAATTGCATTTGCTTCATCTGTAAGCCCCTGAAGGTCTCCTGCAATATATACCATTCGTTCTGTTGTGTGCGAAACGCGTTTTGTCTTGCGGCATTCCATTGTGATTCCGCGCATGTAGAAGTGCGAGCAGTCCCAGATGGAAAACTGTGCTTCGCCGTAGCTTCCGCCGTTATCTGTGTAGAGTACGGTACGTTTTGCAGCATCTTTTGAGCGGGCGTGTGTTTCCCAGCCGTAAGAATTCTTTGTGCGGATGATTTTGTTTTCATCGATTGCAGAAAGGTCGGAGGTAAGGATGTCTGTGTCGCCGATAAAGTTAAGGTATGAAACAACAGGACCGAAAGAGCTTCCCATTCGGTATTCACCTGCCGGGAAGTAGATTGTAACGCGCTGTTCTGGATGTTCATCATACCAATCGTAGATAACGTTCATTGCGTCTTCAAAGCGTGCAACGTCGTCATTGTCTGTGTAGTCTGCATTTTTTGAGCGGTCATTAATCTGTGTGCAGTGACCGGCTCCAAGCTGCCTTATGTTAATTCCTGGAACAGATTCTGCCATGCCATCGCCGTCTACATCACATTCAATGTTTCCCGGGATATAGGCCATAATCTGTCCTGTAGAAGTTCTGTGGTCAAGATATTTGTAGTAGTGCGGTCGGGAGCGCTTATTAATGTATGTTTCTCGTGATTGTGTTGAATATGTTGCAGCTCCGCCGTCACCAGCCTGATAATATCCCCGGGTTTTTATGGTAACACCATTGTACGAATCTGTCGTTGAGTTATGATAAATGGTATTGCATTCTTCCATGTCTTTTACGGTGTCAAACCAAACAACATCGCTTGAAGTTTTTTCTTCAACTGCGACAGTTCCGTTTAGAATTGATTCTTCAAATTTTTTGTTGTAAAGGTAACCGTAGATATGCCAGCTTTCTCCCTTTCTTTTTATGGAAAAACAGTGTATGGCTTCACCGTCTCGAAGATTATTTTTTATGACACTGGAATTCTGAATTATCAGTCGGTCACATGCACCTATATTGTTGTTTATGATTAAGGTTCCGTTTTCAACAGAATGGTAGTCATTTAAAGAGATTATTCCACCATTATCACCGGGAGCGGTGTAAATATCTGTTTTCCAATCGTAATTATCAATTGTTAAAGTTCCTTTTTCGTATTTTTCGTAGGCCTCTGGATTAAATATATTAAATACAATTGCGCTTGGGCGTTCCGGCACAGCTTCCAGCTCAATTTCTGTTGTAGTCGTATCAGAAGGCTTTGCTTTTACGGCAAGTTTTTCTTTTGGAGTTGTGGCTACACTCTTTGTTTCAGAAACTCTTCCTGTTGACTGAACTGCTGTAACAGAAAATGTATATTCGCAGTCGTTTTCAAGGTTATAAAGCGACTTGTAGTAATATTTTTTAGGGTTTTCAACAGTTACAGTAACTGCATCTGCTTCCGGTTCAGAAGTTTTGCGGTATGAAATACTATATTTTGTTGATTCGTAGATTGCAGAATCCCAAACAAGCATTGCACTTCCTTTACCTTCAATTACGCGAAGGTTTGTTACCGTTTCCGGTTCTTGTTTTGCAGCAAGTGCATAAAAATAAAGCGTTTTGCTTGCATCTGCATCTACTGTACAGGAAGATGCAAGGAACAGCGAAAATAACGCTGCAGCTGCTAAAGTTATCGAAAGTATTGCGGTTGTTTTTTTCATTGCTCTCTCCTAATTCCTTATTTTACATTGTGCTACTGGCACTTAATCTGTCATAATTTTGCCATCATCTTTACAGATAAAGTACAAAATTAATTTTTGAATCTAGAATGAAACTTCCTGTCTCTGGAGAGCAGTCTGCGTCCCATTCCTTGAACTTTATGTAATCTGTTACGTTTAGTGATCCTGTTGAACCAAGGGTGAACAGCGGCATTATTGAAAGGCTTATTCCCCATAAATCATTGAATTTCTTCATGAAATAAAGGTCAACGCCGGCTTCAAAGTCTGTTGCCGAATATTCATAGTCGTTCTTCAAAAGAACGGTATCCAAAGAGGTAAGCTGCATTGAGCCGTTCAGCTTAACGTTGTGCATACCTGCTACTGCACTTGGTACAAAATGAAATCCTCCTGACTTTGACTTAAATGAATAGCCCAGCCCAGCCATAAATGACCATGAAGTTCCCTTCATTCCGTTAAAATCGCTGTTCCCCCAGAATGAACTTGAAGTAGTTCCAAGCCAGTTGTAGGTGAACATGCTGGAAAGAACAATATTTGTAGATGAGATTTCATATTTTGCCTGAGTTCCGATTCCTGCGCCGGGGCAGGTTATGATGCCGTTAAAAAATTCCGGATTTACGCTTAATGGCTGGTAAAAAAATGGCATTGAAATGCCGGCTTCTACAGAAAGCCCAAGATAATTGCGTTTTTTTTCTTCAATGATTTTATCAACGATTTCATCGATTTTAGCAGTCTGCTTTGAAAATGCAGCACCAGAAAGTATAGTCATTGCTAATAAAAAAGCAACTTTCTTCTTTATATATATGCTCATGTTGATAATCTATCACATACCTGTTGTCCCGTCTAGACAATTTTTTTTTGCGCAGTACAGACAGTAGGATTGTGTTATAAATTCTGTGGAATTCTGCAAGTTTTTATATATCGAATTGTGATACATTGCTCAGAACGGAGATTAATATGAATCTTGCTGCAATTTCACACAGGTGTGCCTGGACAGACTGCTATGCTCTTGACGAGAACCGGCTGGAAATAAACATTAAAACCGGTTATGACGTTGACTCTGTTGTCCTTGTCTGGTCAGATTCTGCTGTTTTCAGAAAGGTTGAACCAGGTCCGTGGAGTGGCGGAAGAGTCAGCATGCAGAAGCGCTTTTCCCTTAAGAATCATATAATCTGGAACTGCTCTGTAGAACCTCCTTATAAACGTACAATCTATTATTTTGAAATTACAGGTAGATCAGAAAGCGGAAACAAGGAAACTGTCCTGCTTTTTGAAAATGACTTTGCAACTCCGGAGCAGTTTAACGTTTCTGCATCTTCATATAATCATTTTAAGATGGCCTGGATGAATTCCAGCGACATTGTAATGGTTCCGGGCTGGGTAAAGGATACAATATGGTATCAGATTATGCCGGACAGATTCTGTTCTGCGGGAAATCATTATAAGAGGCTAAGGAACCGCAGCTGGGACAATGACTTTAACTTGAACTGGTCAGATTTTTTTGGCGGCGACCTTGCGGGTGTAATCAGCAGGCTGGATTATCTTAAGGATTTGGGGATAAGCGGAATTTATTTTACTCCGGTTTTCAAATCGTCATCTAACCATAAATATAATACAGAAGATTACGGTATGATTGATCCGGATTTTGGAACTGATCTGGACATGAAGAAACTTGTAGAAGAAGCGCATAGGCGGGGAATACGCATAATGCTGGACGCAGTGTTTAATCATTCCGGAAATGATTTTCCTTACTGGCTTGATGTAGTGGAAAACGGCGAAAAAAGCGCCTATAAAGACTGGTTCTTTGTAAATCAGTTTCCGCTTGATAAAAACGATAATCGCGATACTTCTGACGGCAGGTATTTTTCTTTTGATTTTGTAAAAAGCATGCCTAAGCTTAATACTAATAATCCTCAGGTTCAGGACTATCTTACAAAACTCTGCCAGTGCTGGGTTAATGAATGGAATATTGATGCAATACGTTTTGACGTTGCAAATGAAATTTCTCATGATTTTGTTAAGCATTTGCGCCGCGAACTCTGCAGGGATAATCCAGACCTCTTCCTTCTTGGAGAAATCTGGACGGACAGCATTCAGTGGCTTTCCGGCGACGAATATCATTCTGTAATGAACTATCCGTTTAAGTCGGCAATGGAAAAGGCTTTTTCTGGTCTTGGAGAATTTTCAAAGGAAATGGAAAATGTCTATTCCCTTTATTACCGGCCTGTGAACAATGCGCTCTTTAATTTTATAGATACGCATGATACGGGGCGGGCAATTAATTCCTGCAAAAATATAGATGAATTTTATCAAAAACTTGTAGTCCTTATGACGATGCAGGGGTCTCCGTGTATTTTTTACGGAACGGAAGTTGCCCTGGAAGGTGCAGAAGGCCCTGAAAACCGCCGTCCTATGCCGTGGAAATCAATTGAAAATGGTGATTACAGCGACATTCTGGATTGCGTAAAGAAAATCATTTCCATAAGAAAGCTGTCGGCTGCGGCAAGGGCAGAAAAAATAGAATTTATTCCGACAGACATGCCGGGGCACATTCATTATGTTCGAAGAACAGATGACGGCTCAGAAACCTTGAGGGTGTGCCTGAACATTTCTTCAGACCCGATGAAAGTCGTTTCAGGAAAAGATGAAAAAATCCTTTTTGGAAAAAAATCTGTTGAAGCTACTGAAAATATAGAAGAAAACGGTTCAGAAACCGTTTATGAATTACTTAATGGCGGAATTCTCGTTTTAACCTAATTGATAAACTTTTTCCCCTGTTCCAGGTCTTTTATGGTCGCATCCTGATTTACAATTATGTGACTGTAGGGGATCTGGAACTCTTTTTTCATTTAGTCATATTTAAAAGTTATGGCTAATTATAGAAATAAAGATTTTGATTATATCTGATTATGACTGTACTATATAATCATGGAAAAAGAAGAACAGATAACAAAAACATGCGTAACCGGTTACCCGAGAATCGGTGCACAGCGGGAATTAAAATTTGCTTGTGAAAAATATTTTGCCGGAGAAATTTCAGAAAGTCAGCTCAGGTGCGTTGCAGATGACCTGAAAAAATCTGCCTGGATTACCCAGAAAAACGATGGAATTGATTTTATTTCCAGCAATGATTTTTCTTTTTATGACGGAATGCTAGATACTGCCTTTATGCTTGGTGCGGTTCCGGAACGTTACAGGGCTTTGTGCCTTTCCAAACTGGATACTTATTTTGCAATGGCAAGGGGCTATCAGAACGGCGAAAGTGACGTAAAAGCTCTTCCGATGAAAAAATGGTTCAATACAAATTATCACTATATTGTGCCGGAACTTGACGACAAAACAGTTCTTTGCCCGGATTTTTCTAAAATTACAGAAGAATATAATGCTGCAATGGAAGCCGGAGTAGAAACAAAGATAAATGTTGTGGGACCATATACATTCCTTAAGCTCTGTACGTTTACGGGAGTTAAAACCTTAAAGGATTTTGTAGAGCCTGTAACTGCAATCTACAGTAGTCTTATTAAGGAAGTTGAAAAAATTGGTGCAAAATGGATTCAGATAGAAGAGCCTGCCCTTGTTCTGGATACTTCTGCCGAAGATAATGCATTTTTTGCCGGAATCTACAGAAAAATTCTTGCAGAAAAGTCAGCTTCAGACGGAATAAAGGTTATCTTGAGCACATATTTCGGTGATATCCGTGATTCTTACAGAAATGTAGTCAGCCTTAATTTTGACGGTGTTGCTCTTGATTTTATTGAAGGCAAGGAAACTCTTTCCCTTATAAAGGAAAATGGCTTCCCGGAAGATAAAATTCTTTTTGCGGGGCTGGTAAATGGTAAAAACATCTGGAAAAATAATTTTGCAAAGACAGTTCAGCTGGTTCAGGTAATCAAGTCTCTTACAAAAGCTCCTGTTGCAGTCAGCACAAGCTGTTCGTTGCTTCATGTGCCGTATACAATCCGCAATGAAATAAAGCTTTCCAGTGACATCCTTAAGTATTTTAGTTTTGCGCGCGAAAAACTTTTTGAACTTGCCGATCTTTCTAAGATTATTGACGGAAAAGACATTCAGAACAATGCATTTAATCACAATCAGGATCTGTTCAGGACAGAACGGGTTGCAAAGGACGAAGCATTGCATAGTCGCCTGAGCAAGCTTTCTGCAAAAGATTTTAAGCGCCTTCCTGAATCTGCAGAAAGAAAGGTAATTCAGAACAGAATCCTGAATCTGCCGGCATTTCCTACAACAACAATCGGTTCGTTCCCGCAGACAAAGGATGTGCGCCAGAATCGTTCGCTCTTTAAGAAGGGGGAAATAACTCTGGACGCTTACAGGGATTTTAATAAAAAGAAAATTGAAGAATGCATTCGCCTCCAGGAAGAACTTGGACTTGATGTTCTTGTTCACGGTGAATTTGAGCGCAATGACATGGTTGAATATTTCGGCGAAAATCTGGACGGCTATATTTTTACGGAGAAGGCATGGGTTCAGAGTTACGGAACCCGCTGTGTTAAGCCGCCTGTAATCTGGGGAGATATAAAGCGTAAAAATCCTATTACCGTATACTGGTCGGAATATGCGCAGTCACTTACGGAAAAGCCGGTAAAGGGAATGCTTACTGGTCCTGTAACAATCTTGAACTGGTCCTTTCCGCGCGAAGATATAAGCCTTAAGGAAAGTGCATGGCAGATTGCGCTTGCAATCAGGGAAGAAGTTCTTGACCTTGAAAAAGCAGGAATAAAAATCATTCAGATTGATGAGGCTGCCCTTAAGGAAAAGCTTCCGTTAAGAAAAGCAGACTGGCATTCTGAATATCTTGACTGGGCGATTCCGGCATTTAATCTAGTTCATTCAGGTGTAAAACCGGAAACACAGATTCATACTCACATGTGCTACAGTGAATTTATTCCCATTATTACAGATATAGACAGCATGGATGCCGATGTAATCACTTTTGAGGCAAGTCGTTCCAACCTGGAAATTCTGGAAGCCCTTATGGTGAATAATTTTAAGACACAGGTTGGGCCAGGTGTATATGACATTCACAGTCCAAGGGTTCCGTCCGTTCAGGAAATTGCCGATGCAGTTAAGAAAATCTGCGGATTCATTCCTAAGGAAAATATCTGGATTAACCCGGACTGCGGCCTAAAGACCAGAGGTGAAAAAGAAACTGTAGAAAGCCTTAAGAATCTTGTTACAGCTGCAAGGCAGGTAAGGGCGGCCGTATAGGCTGTCTTACGTGGTGCCGCAGGGCGCTACTAGTATTCGCGGGCAAGTTTTTCAAGTTCTTCCAGATACATTTTTGCGTATCTGGAAGGTTCTGTGCGGTCATTCAGGATGTAGCCGATTGTCATGGTTGCATCTTGATTTGTTACAAGCGGTTTTGCAATAATCTGCGTTCCGTTCAGGTCGCTTGTAAGGATTCCGGAACATGTTGTATAGCCGTTAAGTCCTATAATCAGGTTGAATAAGGTGCTTCTGTCACTTACATGAATGACTTTTTTGCGCGGTACTGTACTTAAAATCTCTTCTGCAAAATAAAAGCTGTTGTAGTCGCCCTGTTCGTAGCAAAGGAAAGGAAATGATTCCAGATCTTCCAGCGTAATTTTATCCTTTTTGCAAAGAGGGCTGTTTGCAGAAATAAAGACGTGCGGTTCAGCCTTAAAGACAGGATGAAAAGACAGGTGATTTTCTAGAAAAAGCTTGTTCATCACCTTTCTGTTAAATTCATCAATGTAAAGAATGCCGGTCTCACTCTTAAGGTTTTTTACGTCATCAATGATTTCAAAGGTTCTTGTTTCCCGCAGGGTAAAATCGTATTCGTCGGCGTTGGTCTTTTTGACAAGATTTACAAACGCATTGACTGCAAACGCGTAATGCTGCGTAGAAAATGAACAGATCTGCCTTAAAGGCTTTTTGTTTGTGTAGCGATTTTCCAGAAGGTCAGACTGTTCTATTACCTGCCGAGCGTAAGAAAGAAATTCAACGCCTTCGTTGGTAAGTTCAATGCCTTTTGCTGTCCTGCTGAATATTTCAATGCCAAGTTCTGCTTCCAAATCCTTTACTGAATTAGAAAGTGCCGGCTGTGTAATGTAGATGTTTTTTGCCGCTTCTGTAATAGAGCGGTACTCAACGATTTTTAAAATGTATTTAAGCTGCTGTAACGTCATCGTTTAAATTATAGGTGCAAAGGTTGGTGAACGGCAATAGTAAAGAAAAATTTATAAAAAAATATTGCTAATAGGACTTATTACTATTTACAAATTAAAATTATGTGCTATACTGTAACCATGAGTGAAGAAAAACTGCTGGTTCGTAACACTGCGCAAAGGAACCTGGTACTGAAATTAATGGAAAACAATTTCAGCCACCCTACTGCGGATGAAGTTTACGAAAATGCACGTAAAATTGATCCTCATATCAGTCGGGGAACCGTATACCGGAACCTGAATCTTCTTGCAGAAGCGGGATTGATAGCAAAGGTTATGGTTCCTTCAGGAGCGGATCATTTTGACAGCACGCTTAGCCTGCATTATCACTTTCATTGCGATAAATGTGATAAATTGTATGACTTGCCTGCTGTGTGCTGTCCAAAACTTGATTCCGTAATCCGAGGAATGGAAGAGCAGGGATTTTCTGTAGAAAGTCATAATCTGACTTTTAATGGAATCTGTCCTGAATGCGCAAAAAAACTGGATTCTTAGGCAAAATAGCCTTAGAATTATAGGTAAAGAAATGCATGATAAAAACTGCTGGAGGCGGTTTTTACGGCTCAGGTTTTCTTAGAGAATCTGCAAAAGAACTTTTATGGGGAACAACATGGACTTGAAGGGAACACAGACAGAAAAAAACTTGCAGACAGCTTTCGCTGGTGAATCAATGGCACGCAATAAGTACACTTATTACGCAAGCAAGGCAAAAAAAGACGGCTATGAGCAGATTGCCGCTATTTTTGAAGAAACTGCAAACAACGAAAAAGAACACGCAAAGATGTGGTATAAGCTCTTGAACGGTGGAATCGGAACAACCGAAGAAAACCTTAAGGCTGCCGCAGACGGCGAAAACTATGAATGGACAGACATGTACGACGGATTTGCAAAAACTGCCCGTGAAGAAGGTTTTGAAGCTATTGCAAAGATGTTCGAAGGTGTTGCAGCTATTGAAAAACATCACGAAGAACGCTACCGCAAACTCCTTAAAAACATTGAGGACAAGCTTGTGTTCTCTAAAGACGGCGATGCAATCTGGCAGTGCCGCAACTGCGGTCACATTGTAGTTGGAAAGGAAGCTCCAAAGGTATGCCCTGTATGTGCACATCCTCAGAGCTACTTTGAAATCTCAAGTGAAAACTACTAGTCAGTCAGCATAAATACACGAGCCCGGCTAAGAACTGCTGTCAGCATTTTGTATGCCGGGAAAAATGGAAATCCTGCCGGTAACAAATTTCGTTCAAACAGCCGGCGGGATTTTTTTTGTCCGTAGGTTTTCCTGTGCTGCGGCTTCTTCCAAAATCTCCAGAAATCTGCTATTTTTCAACTATGACAGAAAAAACGGAATTTAACGAAAACATTATGGCCGGGCTGGAAAATTCTTCTGCAGCTGCCCTTGATATTGGTGAAAAAACTGCTCTTGTAGCAATTTTGGGTCGTCCTTCCAGCGGAAAATCAACTTTCATGAATACAGCCTGCCAGGAACCGGTAAGCATAGTTTCTCCTGTTCCTCAGACAACCAGAAATGCAATCCGCGGAATCGTAAATACTTCTTTGGGACAGCTGGTATTTGTAGATACTCCGGGTTACCATGAATCTGACAAAAAGTTAAATCTCCGCCTTAAAGCCGTTACAGAAGAACAGCTTGTAGACAGCGACTGCATTCTTTACATAATCGATACGACGCGCGAACCTGGCAGCGAAGAAGAAATGAATGCCGCTCTTGCCGCAAAATACAAGGACAGGCTTGTCGTTGCGCTGAACAAAACTGATGCACGCGAATCAAATGTAAAGGCTGTGCGCAGTTTTCTTAATACTTCAATTCCGGGGCTTTCAGAAGAGAGAGTCCTTGAAATGTCTGCAAAAAATGATGAAGGCATAAACGAAGTCCTTAAGGCTCTTTACGCAATTGCACCGGTTCAGCCGCCTTTATACACAGAAGATATGTATACAGACCAGAACATTGCGTTCCGCATTTCAGAAATAATTCGCGGCGAGGCAATTTCCCGCCTTACGCAGGAACTTCCGCACTGCCTTTACGTAGACGTAGCAGATATAGAAAGCCGTGGCACAAACGGAAAGATGTGGGTTCGCGCATTTATCTGTGTGGAACGCGACAGCCAGAAAGGTATGGTTATCGGTAAAGGTGCCGCAATGATAAAGACAATCCGCATGGCAAGCCTTAAAAAAATTGCAGATGTCTTTCCGTTTAAGATAGACCTTGATCTTCAGGTAAAAGTCGACAAAAATTGGCGCCAGCATGACAACATCCTGAACCGCCTTATTCCGCAGTAATTGCAGGTCTGTAATTAAAATTTGATTTTTTCTTCCATAAGTAGAAAAATCATTTTTAATGTGTTATAATACAAAGCTATGAACGCGTTTCAGATTTTTGAAGGAAAACCGCAGGTGCTGGGTGCAGTGCCTTTTAATGACGGCGTTAATTTTGCGGTTTACAGTAAGAATGCAACAAAGGTTGTACTGGATCTGTTTGAAGCGGCAGATTCAAAGCAGCCTTATACATCAATTGAATTTGATCCGATAAAAAATAGAACCGGGGATGTCTGGCACATTTATGTAAAGGGATTAAAGAAAGGAACAATCTATCTTTATAGGGTAGACGGCCCTTATAATCCTCCTGCAGGAAACAGATTTAATTTTAATAAATATCTTCTTGATCCATATGCAAAGGCCCTTACTCCTGGTTCGGTTTTTCAGTCATATAACAGACAGAGGGAACTTGGACTTGCCGGTATAGAAAACGGAAAGCTTTCTGATCTTTCTAATTTTCCAAAGTGTGTAGTAATCGAAGATATTGATTTTGACTGGCAGGGCGATAAGCCTATAAATATTCCTATCGACAAAGCTATTATTTATGAAGCACATCTTAAGGGATTTACAGCTTCTCCAACTTCCGGGGTTGAATTTCCGGGAACATACAAGGGCTTTATGGAAAAAATTCCTTACCTTAAGGAACTGGGAATCACTTCCGTAGAATTTCTTCCTGTCTTTGAATTTGATGAAAATGAAAACGGCAATATAAATCCAAGAACCGGCGAATGCCTCAAGAATTACTGGGGCTACAGTACAATCGGATTTTTTGCGCCAAAGACTTCATATTCGTATGATCAGACACCGGGCGGAAGCGTACGCGAATTTAAGGAAATGGTACGCCAGCTGCATAAAGCCGGAATCGAAGTAATTCTTGACGTTGTATACAATCATACTGCCGAAGGAAACGAACACGGTTATACATTCTCTTTCCGCGGATTTGAAAATTCTGTTTACTATATGCTCCCTGACGGAGAAAAACAGTACTATCACAATTTTTCTGGCTGCGGAAACACTATGAATGCGGCTCATCCAGTAACAACAAGATTTATTCTGGACAGCCTGCGCTACTGGGTAAGCGAAATGCACGTAGACGGCTTCCGTTTTGACCTTGCTGCTGCCCTTTGCCGTGACCAGCATTCTTACCTGCAGGTATTCCCGTTCCTTACAAACGCAATTTCAGAAGATCCTATTCTTAATAATACAAAGATTATTGCAGAGCCGTGGGATTGTGGCGGCGGATATCTTGTAGGCGGATTTCCAGGCGGAAGATGGAGCGAATGGAACGACCGCTTCAGAAATGACATAAGGCGCTTTATTCGCGGAGACGAAGGCGTTGCAACAGCTGCCGCAACACGCATTGCCGGAAGTTCCGACACATTTAATCACAGTGGCAGAAAACCGTGGGCTTCAATCAACTTTGTAACATGCCATGACGGCTTTACAATGAACGATGTTGTAAGTTACAACGGAAAGCACAATGACGAAAACGGTGAGGATAACCGCGACGGTACAGATGACAATAACTGCTACAATCACGGTTATGAGGGAGTGACCCTTAATCCTAAGATAGAAAACCTGCGCGTAAAAAAGATAAAGAATTTTATCCTCTGTCTTATGATTTCTCAGGGTGTTCCTATGCTTACTGCAGGAGATGAATTCCGCCGTACGCAGATGGGAAACAACAATGCATACTGTCAGGATAATGAACTTTCATGGATAAACTGGCGCTATCTGGATAAAAACCAGGAAGTGTTCCATTTTACAAAGGAAATTATCCGCCTCAGGAAGGAACATCCGGTTTTCCGCAGAAAGGATTTCTTCTCGGCTCAAAAGGCAGAGATAGAATGGTATGACAGCGACAGTAAAAATCCTGACTGGTCGGCGTTGGGAAGGTTCCTTGCGTTCCGGCTTGTAGGTTCGTGTGCACCGCTTGAAAACGGTCAGCCGGACAACGATTTTTATATTGCCGCAAATATGGACATATACGATATGACCATAACCCTTCCGAATCCCCCAAGGGGAAAGAGTTGGCATATGGTTGTTGATACTTCTGTTGCAGGTGAACTGTGTATTGCAGAGGCTGGAAAAGAAGAACCTCTTGCAGAACAGAAAAGATATGTAATTCCATCAGGAAGCTTCATCATTTTGATGAGTAAATAGATAAAAAGTTTAAATGATTGTATAGAAACGATTGCAAAATCTTCAAATATTTTGTACGCTTTTCTATCAAAAAAACCGTGGAGGTTATTTTAAATGAAATTTGATGCCGCAAAATTTAAGGAAAATCTTGAAGGTCGACTTAAGAGACAATACGGTAAAGATATTTCACAGGCAAATGAGCATGATCTTTTTGATGCAGTTTCTGCTTCTGCACTTGAAGTTATTATGGAAAACTGGATGGCTACTCGCCATGAATATGAAAAGAAACCTACAAAGCAGCTTTACTACTTGTCTGCAGAATTCCTTATGGGACGCGCTTTGAGCAACAACCTTATCAATGCAGAAATTGCTGATCAGGTAAAAGCTGTTCTTAAAGATATGAAACTTGACTTCAATAAGATTGAAGATCAGGAACCAGATGCAGGTCTTGGTAACGGTGGTCTTGGACGCCTTGCTGCCTGCTTCCTTGACTCTCTTGCTACTCTTGACTATCCGGGACACGGATACGGTATCCGCTACCGTTACGGTATGTTTGAACAGAAGATTGAAAACGGTTACCAGGTAGAATATCCTGACAACTGGCTTGCACACCGTGATCCATGGGAAATCAAGCGCTCTGACCTTGCTGTTACAGTAAAATTCGGCGGAAACATTGCTTATGGAAAGACTCCAGACGGACGTGACCGCTACTATATTGAAAACGCAGAAGAAGTTACTGCAACTCCTTACGATATGCCTATCGTTGGTTTTGGTACAGGTACAGTAAACACATTGCGCCTGTGGCAGGCTTCAAGTCCAAACGGATTTGACCTTCAGCTCTTCAACAACATGGAATACAATCGTGCTGTAGAACGTCAGAATAGCGCAGAAAATGTATCTGCTGTTCTTTATCCAAATGATTCGGGTCCTTCTGGAAAGGCACTCCGCCTTAAGCAGCAGTATTTCTTCTCTTCTGCTTCTTTGCAGGATTTGGTTCGCCACTACGTTGCTGACCATGGAACTGATTTCAGCAAATTCGCTGATCTTCACGTAATCCAGTTGAACGATACTCACCCGGTAGTAGCTATTCCTGAACTTATGCGCATCCTTATGGATGAATACAACCTCGGTTGGGATGAAGCTTGGGACGTAGTAACAAAGACATTTGCTTACACAAACCACACTATCCTTGCAGAAGCATTGGAAAAATGGCCTATTGAAATCTTCCAGGGATTGCTCCCACGTATCTATCAGATCGTAGAAGAAATCAACCGCCGCTTTATGATTGAACTCCGCGAAAAATATCCAAACGATTACGGAAAGCAGAGCCGTATGTCTATCATCAACAATGGTAAGGTTTATATGGCATGGCTTGCAATCCACGCGGGTTTCAGCGTAAACGGTGTTGCAGAGCTCCATACACGTCTTCTTAAAGAAAAAGAACTTCATGATTGGTACGAATTGTATCCATCTAAGTTCAACAACAAGACAAACGGTATTACACAGCGCCGCTGGCTTCTTTCTGCTAACCCAGAACTTTCTAAGTTCATCACAGACCGCATTGGTCACGGTTGGGAAAAAGACCTTACATTGCTTAAAG
>Ga0256407_10003679_pt1 | contig 26852 bp, 21 predicted proteins | sample RumenRJG_04DNA_FD_193489 | JGI IMG/M metagenome (GOLD analysis project Ga0256407, IMG submission 193489) | Bovine rumen microbial communities from Lethbridge, Alberta, Canada - RJG_04 | ecosystem: Host-associated > Mammals > Digestive system > Stomach > Rumen | place: Canada: Alberta... | reverse complement strand
AGACCCGGAGACGGGGAAACACTATGACCAGTTCCTGGACATGAATTCCTGGGAAACCATGTTTCTGCTGGAGGAATTCTTTGTGGAATGGGACGCGGAGAGATGGAGCTTTTATATCACAAAGGACCGCAACAATCCCCTGCTCTACTGCGGACCCATATGGGATTTTGACCACTCCGCCGGCACGATGATTTACGGACAATATCCCGAAACAGCTGTATCCATGCTGATGCTTCGCGACACACGTCACGGATGGCTCAACCAGCTCCTTTCACACGACAGCTTTGTCAAGAGCCTCCGCAAACGATGGTCAAAGGAAATATCACCGGTTATACACGCATATCTGGACGAAAAAATAGAGGAGGAAATCAGGGCCATTGAGTCTTCCGTCTACATGAACGATATCCGGCGCGAGAATTACATTTTTTACCGGCATGAGGCAGATGCCCTGGTCAAATGGCTGGGCAGAAGGCTCGCCTTTCTCGATGATTACACCGGCGCTAATGGGAACAAGTCCGCTTCCTCCAACTACATGCGCGTGCTTTTTAAGTTCCCATGGGGAGACCTCTCCCATTATGTGAAACAGGGAGAGTCTCTGGGCTATCTCCCTCTTCCCGAATACGGCGAGAAGCAGTTTGAGAGCGATACTATGAACAAAAAGATCATTGGCTGGAAGGATGAAAACGGAAAGGAGATTGACGCCGATGTGGTGATCAATGCTGACAGGGTTTTCGAGCCGGTCTACGAGCAGTGACAAATGCGTACAGACGCTGCGGCCAAATAACCAGGCAGTGACAAATGCGTACAGTTGCAGCGGTCAAATAAACAGAAGCGGATACGGATCAAAAAAGATAAGCATAAAAACATAAAAGCATAAAAGCATAAAAGCAGAAAAACTACAGACTGCCGATTTCCTGTTGCCGTCACCTTCTATCCGGGAGGTGGCGGCAACTCTGTCCCGGGAGGCTGCGAAAATCCTATAGTCGCCGCTTCCCAGGTCTTTACAGATGCCGCGCCATTGTGCCTAAAGCCTAAGCCTATGTCGGGCACAGAATCAAGATCTGTGGGGAGACCAAAAAAACATTTTTATATTCATGACGCAATATCCGTGACTTCAGATATGGAATAACCGCTCGGAAAAAGTGATACTTACTTCATCGGGAAGACGATGCTGCCATGAAGAAACAATAATTCGATTAATGTAAACCTATAGTTAACATTAAGGTTGACAATCTGCCTGTTTCTGTGTATCCTGCAATTAGAGCCGGTAGCTCAAATGCGGGTTTTTTCCTTATTTTACTATCAGGGATTACGTTTCATCTTTATGTCAGTCACAATATCCTCACTTGGGATACCGGCTGTTCTTTTTATGTGATAGAAACATTTTCCCAAAGGCAGAGATATCCCGGCTCAGAAGCTTCTCGTGTCCCGGAACAGGCGGATCTTCCGAATCTGCCCCGCGGACAGGAGCTGAAAAGAGGCTGACAGATCTGTCCGGCTGACGGATGTCTCAGCCATCCGTCTATAAATCATGAAAGAAGGTTAAAGAAAATGAAACAAAGCAATTCTCTGTCCGATACCGGTAATATGGTATTGTGCGCTGTATGCGCCGCAATTACATGCATACTGGCGCCCCTTTCCATTCCTCTGGCGGGCGGTGTCCCTATTTCTCTGGCGACATTTGCCGTCATGCTGGCAGGTGTCCTGCTCGGCGGTTCGCTGGGTGCAGCCAGTCAGCTGATCTATGTCCTGCTGGGTGCTGTGGGTCTTCCTGTGTTTGCCGGATGGACCGGCGGGCTTGGAAACGTCCTGGGAATGACCGGCGGATACATTATCGGCTATATTCCGCTCGCATGGCTTACCGGTCTTATTTATAAAAAATACGGCAGCACTGCCAGGATGCCTGTCCGGATCGCCTTTATGATCATTGGCATGATTGTCGGAAATATTGCGCTCTATGTGATCGGAACCGCCTGGTTCATGGTTATCACAGGCATGGACCTGGGTGCTTCCCTCGCCGCATGTGTGATTCCCTTCATTCCCGGCAACTTCATCAAAATGGCGGCTGTCTGCTTCATCGCTCCTCCTGTGGAAAACGCGATCCGCAGAACCCGCCCCAGCCGGGCTGTCGCCTGACAGAAGCCGTGAGCAAGTAAAGGATTGCGCTATTTTATAAGCGGAAAAAAATATTTAAAAACAAAAAAATCCCCCATGATAAAAAGACTTCCTCTGAGAAAGCTATACTTAAGGACAGTATGGCACTTTCAGAGGAAGTCCCTTTTTTTGCGGCTTATGCCGCCGTCAAGTTATTTTTCTGTTTCCTGCCGATGGAATTCTATTTGCGGCGGCTTATGCCGCCGTCAAGTTATTTTTTCTGTTTCCTGCCGATGGAGTTCCATTTGCGGCGGCATATGCCGCCATAAGTGTTTTTGCCTGCTTCCTTCCTTTTCCGGGAGGTCCGTCTGCGGCGATTTTTTTCAGAGCAGCTCCGTGATCTCAGCCAGCGAAGGAAGAATGAAGTCAGGCCGGAAGTCGTACTGTACGAGATCCTCCATCTGAGTCTCTCCTGTCAGAACCATGATAGAGAGGGCACGGGTCTTGTTGGCGATCGCGATATCCGTGTAGATCCGGTCGCCCACGACGGCGATCTCCTCTTCGGCAAAACCTGTGTGCCTGATGACATAGTCCAGGGCGTGACGGGAGGGCTTTCCGTAAAAATCGGGGAAGCGTCCGGTGGAGCGCTCGACCAGCCGGGCGATGGAACCGCAGTCCGGGATGTAATCGATATAACCGTTGTTATCGACAGGGCAGTTGTAGTCCATATTGACGCCGTAATAAGGCGCGCCCCGCATCAGAAAACGGCAGGCCAGTGATATTTTTTCATAATCCAGTGTCATGTCAAAACCCAGGATGACCACAGGAAGTCCCTGCTCATGCGGCGCCCCTTCGTCCTGGCGCAGAAGCTCCGCATAAAAGCGGTCACGGTCTCCGCTGGAAACAGCCTGGTCCTCGCAGACCTTCAGGCCTGCCCTTCGGAAGGCCTCGGATAGGTTGGGCGTGCCGACGATATAAAACAGCTCGTCCGGATGCAGGCGCTGCATCTCCTCCAGAATGACCTGCGTGGACAAAAAGATCTGTCCGGGATTTGCCGGAATTCCCATTCCGGACAGTTTGTCTATATAGTTCTGCTGGTTGCTGGAGGAGTTGTTGGTAAAATAGCAGAAATGCCGTCCGGTTTCCGACAGCCGGTCCAGGAAAGGCTTTGTGAAGGGAAAAAGGCGTTTGCTCAGATAAATGGTGCCGTCCATATCCAGCACAAAGCATTTGACCTTTTGGATCCTTGACCGCATCGTTTCTTTTTTCCACTTAAAATAAGTATCCTGATGAGGCTCAGGCTTTTCATCGGAATAAGTATCCTGATGAGACGCCGGAGAAATCTCTTTTTCATCAGCTGACAGATCAGTCGAAGAGGCACTATCTCCGGGGGAGAAATATTGGCAGAGCCGGTCGGCGCAGGTCTCAAGAATGCCCAGATCCCGGAGCAGCGACAGGAGAGAATAGCAGTTCCGGCCGCTCTGACCCTTCTGACCGCCTTCCTGACAGTCTTCGAGGTCCCGGGTGTCCCGAAAACCTTCGCTCAGGATTGACTCTTTGACATCTTTCAGGGACAGTCCGATCTGTTCCGGGTTGACAGGCGCGTCGAGGGAGAGAAGGAGTGTTTCTGCCGCTTCCACAGAGGGAAAATCCTCCCTGATTGCAGACAAGATCTCCGGAAGTAGATCACGGGCCGCAGCCTGGCCTGAGTCTGCGGCTGGTCTGAAAGCTGCAGCCGGATTCTTGACGGGCGCCTCTGCCAGCATGCGGCACATGGCCAGAGCCGCTACTGCCGCGAGCCCGGTTGCCGCGCCGGGTAGGAAAGGCACTTTCCCATGCTGCATGAAGCGATTTTCCCAATATCGGGAGATGAAATATTCACACCCCGAAGCAGGCCGGGAACTGTCGACAGAGGCGGCAGCCAGACCTGACAGGATGAGTGCCTGGGTCAGGGCGCGGACTGCATCCGGGTTACGGTCTTTCAGGCCTTCTCCCCGGCCCTGGATCATCTGCAGGGAGGCTCGCATCATATCCAGAATCTCCGGGCAGCAGTATTCGCCCGTGATGATATGGGACAGCTTCCAGTCCAGCAGATCGACAGCCTTGCCCGTGATTACACCGAGCCCTGCTGAAATCAGATCCATGGGGGCCTGCGCCAGAATGTCAATGTCGGCGATGACAGCAACAGGAGTCTGAGTGGTAAACGCCTTCTTTTCTCCATTGACGATCAGCTCAGAACATGCGGGTATAAAACCATCCGTGGAGGGCGCGGATAAAACTGCGGCGCATTCCACCTGACGGGAGAAGCTGACATATTTGCACATGTCAACGACCGTCCCGCTTCCGACGGCCAGCACAAGGTCCGCGTCCCTGGGGAAATGGAAAAACAGTGAGCCGACAGTCTTCTCGTCTGCCACGGGAGTCTCTTCCTGCAGGATATAATTTTCAAAGGGGAATCCCGCCGCCAGAAGCTCGCTGCAGACAGCTTGTCCGACAGCGTTCAGGGTCCGCAGGTCCGCGACCAGGAAAGCCTTCTTAAATCCCATTTTCCTGAGAAGACCGGGAAGCCTCTTCAGAGCTCCCGGTTCCGCGTCTATTTCCCTGACGCCCGTCCCATGCCTGCGCCCGCAGACACAGTCCGTTTCTTTTTTCAAAAATCCCCAATATTGATGTAATCTGGAATCCATTGCTGTAGACATAACCTCCTGATCAAACAAGACTAGCCCGCCGGGGCTTAAGGCGCTGATTCGATAATCTAAAAAAAATATACAGCGAAACTCCCTCGACGGCAACTGCCGGGAAAAGGTGTGAAAATCGGCGCTGAAAATCCGGGCTGAAAATCGGCGCATAAAGTCAGGCACATATAGTCGGCTGAAAAATAATAAAAAAAGGTGTTGAAGTTCTGAGAGTTTTCTTGTATGATAGTTAAGTCATTTGAAAAAACGCATGGGGGCGTAGCTCAGTTGGGAGAGCGCTACACTGGCAGTGTAGAGGTCATGGGTTCGAATCCCACCGTCTCCACTTGAAAAGTACTGTAAACAAAAGGGTTTGCAGTACTTTTTCTTTTTGGCAAAATATGGATTTTGCCGACATTGCCGACAAATTGCCGACAAGCCTAACACTGCCAATGCTTCACAAGGATATGTAATAGATGTGTAATAATAGATTGTACAGGAATCAGAGCAATTAAAACAATACATTTGCCATTGCAAGCCCTGTCTGTAACTGATTCTCTTTGCATGTCCGCAAATAGTATTTTGTAGTTGTTTCTACGCTATCGCCAATCCATAAAGCTATATCGGATAAACTCACGCCCTTGTGTGCAAGGATAGAAACACAAGACGCTCTTAGATTATGCAAGTGCAATCGTTTGTCTAATGTTGTGCTTTTGGCTATCATTTTTTTAAAGTGCTTTGACAAGTAATCTGGACTAAATGACCTGCCATCTTGCCACGTGAAAATATAATCAGACTCTTTGTATCTGTTGCCAAAAAGGAATCTGTTACGCTCCTGCTCTTGCCTGATCTGGTCAAACATTTCTTTGATTTCTGGAAGTAGCGCACAATGCCGTTTACTTGCATCTGTCTTTGCATAGTCTTTTGCCACCATAGTATTAACTCTTGTGACGGTATGTTCAATGTAAATATTACCATTGCGGATTGCTGACCACTTAAGACCGCAAATCTCAGACCTACGTAAACCGTAAAACAGTCCTATCATGTAAGCATGTTGTAAGATTATATTTGATTGGCAATGTTCAGCTAATAACGCTCTGTAGTCCTCTATCTGACTCTCGGATATATAGGGCTCATCATCTTGTCTGCTTTTTACTTTTGGCAACTTTACGCTTGCACATGGGTTAGCCTTAAATAAATGACCGCTTTGCTGTGCAAAAGAAAATACCTGACTACATGTCTTATATATGTCCCTGATACTTACATCGCTTAATTGTTTTCCTTTGGAAGTAGTAAGTCTATGTAAGTAATCAACAAATGATCTGACTGCACTTGTGTCTACCTCTGCCAGCGTCATATCAATCTTTGCAAAATACTGCATAATATAATTTGCTTTGTACCTGTATGCCTCTTTGGTACTTGTCTCTAAGTCATGTGATTTGCCGATCTCTGCAAGCCAATACTTAACATAGTCACTAAACTGTGTGTCTTGCCCTATAGGGGCAAACTCTCTTATGGCTTGTGTCAACTGCTCATTTGCTAAATTGATGTTATTGATTCTGCCGGTTCTACCACCTACCTTTAAACCTGTTGGAATACGTTTGGTTTGATACTTTTTTTTGCGCTCTGTAGCAGAATCGTCTACTAAATTAAGCCTTAACCAATAGTAGACGTTCCTGCCGTTTTTCTTTTCTTCGATTGTTCCCGATGTGCATGTAAGCATGTTATGCTCCCTTCCGCACATTGTCGGTACAATCATCAATGCCTATATCAGTATAGCATGAATCAATGAAGTCCTGTAAATACCGTTTTGGTATCCTGTAGAGTTTGCCGATCTTGATTGCACGCAGCTTGCCTGACTGCAATAGCTTATATATCATGTTTCTGCCAATGCTCAACACCTTCATTGCTTCTTCTGGCAGTAATACATCTGGATAGTAATCTAAACACCTCTCATTCACTCTAATTACACCTCGATTAATCATAAAACAAACTTTTTATCTGAATAGAAAATGGCTATTATTGTGGTCTAACTCACACATGGCAGAGGGATTGTCAATCGTCACCCTCTGCATTTTGTTCTATATCGGCAGAGGGATTTCCCTTTTTTAACAAATCTGGCAAGCCAAACACTGCACGCCATGCCCTTTTACCCTCTGCATCCATACTGTTATATAGTTGTAAGTCAAACTCATCCTCTGACCACTTATTATCATCTGTCATTATTCCTTTTCCTCTTTTGTTTATTGTTGGCAGTGTCTTTTGCTTTATATTCTGGATGATCTTGAAAAAATTTTGCCACAAATGCATCCCATCGCTTAAACACACTCCCTTTAAACTGCTCATTCTTTTCTGGCACTGTTATCTGCTTTGTTGTCTCTATCATTCAGTCGCTCCCTAAAGATTTTGCTTGTTTTTATTTTCAGTGCGTATTTTGGCTCGTAAGTGATATATTCACCCTGAAAACCGTTATAACCTTTTGTCCTTTTCGACTTGAATGTGTACAGCCTGAAAAGATTTGTAAGCGAAAACTCGCCATATTCTAATAACGATTCCTCAATAACGCCAACGAACAAATCAACTACCTCTGCAATGATAGACCTTGCAAGTGGATTATCTGGATGATTCTTTTTGTACTTGCGTGCGATAATATCTGTTATCTCAGTTTTTTTCATTTACTACCTCATTGATTTTCGAAACAATACTCTTGCCCAACTTCACTTTAATTTTCTTTTTGGGGGAATACTCCATCACTTTATTTTCGTTAGGGTTATAATATTTGCGTGAACCTTTGCCATCAGTAACAGTGATCTTGATAATGTCCCTGATACTAAATACTCCATCTCGTACTAATCCATCTGTTATGACTTCTGCCATGATGTCTATTAGCCAATCAATAGTAAATTGATTAATCATTTTGCTGTTCACAAATGCGACCTCTTGGAATCTTTTACAGACTTCCTGTTTAAATTCGTTTCTTTTCATGTTCTCTCCCTTAAAAAAATATGAATAAATCTGCTATTTGCTCGATAACTGGCAATCTTAGCCAACTAACGAAAGATATTGTGACCTGCAAAACAGGCAATTATTGCCTGTTACCGAAATGGTCAATTATTAGATTTTGGCTATTGATAACAGACAAGGCAATCCTTTATTGATTGCCGTTGTCTCTGTATTTATCTATATCTTATTTATTATATTTATAATATTATGTCTTATTTCTTTACCTTTCTGGGGTATACCCTTTACCCTTCTGGGGTATACCCTTTACCTTGTTGGGGTGCACCTTTGTACCCTGTTAGGGTATGTTATGTCCTTTAACCTGAAATTGAGTCAACTAAATCATCAATATCCAAATCCTTATAATGTGACTCTCGCACCGTGATTATTGGCATTTGTGGCATCTCTTGAAAATCATATGCATTACTACCCGTTTGTATTAAATATCCTGCCTCTACTAACTCTTTAAATGCTCTATGATAAGAATTTTTGGAGATATTACAGTAGTCCATTACTGCTACCCTACTTAAACCGAACGTATAGCCTGGCTGATTTCTTGCAATGTATAACCATAAAGCAACTCCATTTTTGCTTAGTGTCATATAGGCGGTTTTAAGTGCATCGTCTCCTATCTTGCCATAAATCGGTTTCTTGCCACTATAGCTGTTTTTGTAAACAGTGATAGACCGTTGGTTTTCGTACATCGTTTTGGTATTATTCATTGTGTTTCTCCCTTTACTTTTCTGCTCTATTATTACTGATAGAAAAACAAACAAAAAAAGAGACTGCACCAATAGCACCCCTTGCGGAGTGTATCAATACAGTCTCTAACTCATCGTTTGGCAGTAGATTTTGCTACTGCCACACCATCGTGGCACTTGTGAAAGTACGCCACCCTTGATAATTAACCTCACGCAGTAAACCGATCAAGGACAACTTATTGCGGTCATGGGTTATTACATACTTTGAAATTAATATACGCTTGCCCTCGGCTATGATGATATACGACACGGCAAGTCCATTGTATCGTCCATCGGCAACGTATGAGTATTAACTATATAAGTGCTATATTAGACACTTTTGTTTGTATTTCTATGTCAATAGTATAGCATGCTATAAATAGTAATGCAAGTACTTATTTGGTAATTGTGTATACTAACATGGCGTTTTTTGGCGATTATAGGTTGATAACAAACACAATAATTGTGAATGTTGCACAAAACGGTATTGACATTTTTGCCTTAGTGTGATAGTATCTGCTCAGCTTTTAATGATGCACAAAAGAGGGGATAATATGTATTACGCTGGGTACGGATATATTGATACGGATGTAGCTGTTTTTGAGACTGCAAGCCAACGTGATAATTGGGTTAACGAATGGTCTGCAAGTGATCGCATGGCTTTATCAGAGGGGGATGTATTGTTTATTTTGGACGGTTCACCGGATAAAGCTATAAGGCAGAGGGATGACTTTAATGATTCGATAACGTGGCTTATAAATCCTGTGAATCGCAGCTTATAAGGATTCGCATCAAAAAAGGCACTGGCTCTTTGCCAATGCCTTTTTATTTACTTTATCAGCTTAACATTCCTGATTTGATCATCTCGTTGCGGATTTCTTTTTTGTACTTCAGCAATGTAGGCTCAGAGATGTTGCACATCTGCTTTAATTCCTGATTGGTAAGTGTACCGCCAAAGGATTTCGAGTGCTTGCGGATGATTGCTTTGGCTGTCTCGCCCTTCTTTGTGGAATAGCTTTTGCCCTTGTTGGCATTACCGCCGACCGCTTTACCGCTTAATCTGGCTGTCTGTATGCCCTCTTTGGTTCTTGTGTGTAAGTCCTCAACTTCTTTTTCGCTCTGCTCAAATGCAATCCTGATCTGCTTTTCAGCAAGCCGATTGAGATATTTGTTTACCCCTGCAAGGATAAAGTCAACATCATCACCTGTCATAGCAATCTGATTATTGAGGGCTTCTTTGTATGTATCGGTATTGATGTAGCCTTCTTTAAGGAATACCAAATTGACGCCTTTATTGTACAGTTCCTGATATAACCGTATTCCCTCATCTGCATTACGGCTCATGCGTGAGACAGAATCGAAAACGATTGTATCGCCCTTCTGCACTTTGTTCAGAATCTTTTGAAGTTCTGCACGCCCCTGATACTTTGTCCCTGTATAAACTTCTTTGCGGATGTCAGCATTAGGGAAACTTGCAAGTATGTTTCTAACCTGTCTATCAATGCTCTGCTTTGCTGTACTGATTCTGCAATATCCATATGTCTTGCACATGATGTACTCCTTTCGAAACCACAAATATTAACGAACGTCATTTCTTTATGTATATATTAGCACGCATAGACCGCCACCGTCAACAAATATTTTAGGTTTTTGTAGTGGCGTTAATATTTTGGATATTAGGGATATGCTGTATTCTGGCAGGGGGGGGTATTAAAGTTTTGGGGGATGTGAGATAACTATGCAAATGATCATCGTGCTCTATTTTTCTCTCACGAAAAAAACGACCGCTCACAATGCCCTGTAAGACTTCTATTATCAGGACGATGAAATAGACGGCAGAGGGATTAAGAGACGGCAGAGGGGCTAATAAGGCTGTTAAAAGGGCATTGATGATTGCCGACACAGTGCCGACATGTGTCTGACTTCCGACTTTTTGCCGACACATAATGTGCAATAATCACAAATATTAATAGCTTTGAAAACTCAAAAATATACAATAACAACAAATAATACCATGTAATACTGCATAAAATCCCTAACATTGTACTGGCAGTGTAGAGGTCATGGGTTCGAATCCCACCGTCTCCACTTAACAGAGGCTTTTGCATTAGCGTACATAAATGTACGGCAGTGCAGATGCCTCTTTTTTTGTGCCTGATCATTTGTGTCTGAACAGGATCTATGCGTCCACATACATGTTTTGTGTCCGCATAGAAACCGCACATCTACGCTCCTGTAAACACGTCTTTACGAGAATCCGTTTTCCAAAAGCATTACACTTCTTTTCGCTCCCCATAATTCGATCTTCTCTTTCTTCTCCTTGCGTGCTGTGAGCTCCGTGTAATTAAAGCCGTGTGCAGCTTCTCCCTCCCTGAGATGCTGGCCTGCTGCGGTTATTACGCCCTGGCAGTGGGTTACGCCCTGGCAGTGGGCTGACAGCCCACCAAATGAAGCCTTATTCCCGATAGAATGATGGCAAGACAAGAAAGAAGCAGAGGCAAAGAGTATTTCTGTTTCACATCATGACTTATTGCACAAGGGAAAGAGGAGGTGCGGTGTATGATATGTCCTGCCTGCGGAGCACATCTGGATGATGATTCAAAGTTTTGTGAAGTCTGTGGAAGCCGGATCGATTTATCGAATCTGACTCCTTCAGCAGTATCGGAAATGTCGGAAGCAACAGAAGGAGGAAAGGCGCCGACGGCAGAAAAACCGGAGACAGCTGAAGCTGAAAAGGCATCAGCAGCAATAAAGCCGTATGCAGCTGAAGCTGGAAAGGTATCAGCAGCAATAAATCCGTATGCAGCTGATGCAGAAAAAGCATCAGCTGCGGAAAAACCGTCTATGGCAGAAAGAGAAAAGGTATCAGCAGTGGAAAAGCCGGCTGGTACTGCGGCATCAGCTGCAAAGGAAGTGTTTTCCGCTCATCCTGCCCCGAAAACAGGGCAAGGGAAAGGAACCGGAGATGCTGCCGCGTCTACGGGAAAACCTGCGGACCGGAGGCTTAAAATCATAGGCCTTTCTGTCGGAACGGTCATAATGATCATCGGTTTTATACGGATTGCCACGGCCGGAACATCTATCTCATCCACATCATTCGGTGCGGATTTTTATACCTACACATATCAGGGGATTGTGGCAGTGACAGAAGCGCTGGCAGCTATTGAAGTGACTCTGGGATGGATTCTCGTTGCAATCGGAGCGGCTATAGATGTCCTGTCTCTCCGTTCCTGATGCAGGGGCAAAAATTCCTGATACAGGCACCAGAACTCCCGGTGTATGCACAATAATTTCTGATGCAGGCACAAGAATTCCCCGTTCAGGCTTAAACATGTAAAAGAGTTCCTGACGGTTGCAGACACAGGAATTCCTGCTTACAGATGAATGATGTCTGCGTGAATCGGCCGGCAGGCACTTGTGAAGGAGAAGCTGCCGCTGAGCAAAAAAGTTCCGGTTTAGGAGGTAAGCATGAGATTTTGCAAGTATTGCGGGAATAAAGTGGGGGAAGAGGACACAATCTGTCCCGCGTGCGGAAAAAATATTTCCCCTGCTAAAAGACCAGGAGGGCCGGATTCCGCGAGAGTAACAGCCGGAGGGCCGGATTCCGTGAGAGGGACAGCGGGAGAGCCGGATTCCGCGAAAGTAAAAGCAGGAGAGGCGGATTCCGGGACAGGGCAGTATTCTGCCGGAACAAATCCCGGTGCGATTCAGCAGAAAAACAGTCTGGCTGAGGGGAAGAAAAAGTATCTGATCATTGCGGCCATAGCTGCCGCCGCTGTTCTCCTGGCGGTTCTGAGTCTTTTTTCAGGGAGGTGCCGGGCGGATGAGTGCAATAACAAGAAGGCGCCCGAATCGGACTATTGTTACAACCATAAATGCAATGTGCCGGACTGCCGGAACCAAAGACTGTCTTTTAGTAATTACTGCTATGAACATTATGACCTCTACGATGACGATGCAAAGGAAGAGAACGGCGGGGCCTACTCCTGGGAGCTGAACATTTCAGATGTCAGGGTATATTCGGAATACAGCTTTACATATGCGGAGGGAACGCTGAAAAACAACAGCGATTCGACTGTCAAATATGTCAGGATCAAGGGTGCTTTCAAAACGCGGATGGGAACTGTAGTTGATACAGACTGGACCTATGCGGTGGGCAGCGAGGGACTGGCGCCCGGCGAGTCTTGCAAATGGAAGATGTCTGTTACAAAAGATCCTTCTATCACAGACTGTGACGTGACGATTTTGGAGAGCAAATGATCGCTGACTGCGACGTGACGATTTTGGTAAGACAGTGGTTACAGACTGCGACGTGACGATTTTGGAAAGCAAGTGATTACTGGCTGTGATATGACGAATTTGGAAAGTGAATGATCACAGACTGAGAATGACTTATGACTAAAACGTGTAAGCCATTTCGTTTAAAGATAAAATACCCGGAGTATCCGGAGAAAGGAAAAGTCCAACCACCATTATCGATGATTGGATTATGCGAGAGAGTATGTATTGCAAACATTGTGGAGCCGTTTTGGCAGACGACGCTTTATTCTGCGAGAAATGCGGAGCAATCATAGCTTCCAGAGCAAGAACCGGGCAGAAGGTTACTGAGGAGAGAGATGCTGCCGAAGAGGCAGACAGGACGGAGCCCGCATTCCAAAGGGCTGCCGAAGAGGCAGACAGGACAGAGGCCGGATCTGGGAGAACTGCCAAAGAGGCAGATCAGATGTCTGTGGAATCCGCAAGTCCGCAAGGGAAAACAGAGTGGGCAGACGCAGCATCGCAAGAGGCTGATAAAGCAGCAGAGAAGGGGACGGATGCAAATATCGGTCAGCCGCAGGAAAACATGCCGCAGGCGGAACCGGAACGGGCCAGCTATCCTCCGAAACACATGCCGCAAACCGGACCGGAACAGGTCAGCCAGCCGCAGGAAAACATGCCGCAGGTCGGTTCAGATCAGGCCGGTATGCCGCAGAATCCACCGGATCCTCCGGCAAAGAAAAAAGGCACGCCAGTTGTGATTATCGCCGCCTGTATAGTGATTGCGGCAGTCATCGCGGCTGCTGCTCTGATGGGAGGACAGGAAAAGCCGCTTATAAAAGCGGATCTGATGTCCCAGAACAACTTTAATAACGGGGCGATTTTTGCCTATGATGACAGCCATCTGTATTTTGTCGCGGATTATGAGGGGGAATCTCTGGAAAACGATCTGTATTCTACAGATTACGACGGAAACAGCAAAAAGCTTCTGTTCTCCGACGGCTATGTCCGGAAAGTCAGAGTGACAGACGGAAAGGTATTGTTTACTTATACAGACAAAGAGGACAGCGATCATTTTTACATCGGAATGATCGATCCCGACGGAGCAGAAGCGGTCACGATCACAGATCTGGAGGCAGAGATAACCGACTATGACCTGAACGGGAAGGAACTGCTCTACCTGGCTGATGAAGAACTCCATTCCTGTTCCCTGGATGGATCAAATGATAAAGTGCTGCTGTCGGGTGTGAAAAAATTTGTCAATGCGGGAAGTATGCTCTATTACGCTTCCTCCGATGGCGTCTACTCTTACACCAGAAAAAAAGAAAAAAGCACAAAGCTTTTTGACGGGGAAATATCCGAACTCTGCTGCGGGGACGGCCGGTTTTACTTTAGAAGGGATGATGCCTATTTTTTGACAGATACTGAAGGAAATGAGAAAAAACTGGTGGATGACAAGCTGGTGCATTTTATGCTGTTCAAAGGAGAATACATCTATTTTATCCGCATGTTTGATAAGGGAAAACTGGATGTTCTGCTGGGACAAGGCTGGGAAGACACAGACTCCAAATATCTGGTCGGTGTGGGAACTCCGATTCGGATACCAAAAGAGGGAGGTGCGCTGGAAGATCTGGGAGATAAAAGTAAGGAAGACATCATTGTCGGGACTACCATTTTCGGCTATCCTGACGGAATGTATACGAGAGGAACTATAGTTTTAAATACCTTAACACCCGTGGAAAACGTACCTGCTGATTGAGGTTTCTGATGATACGTGACTTGGGCAAAATGCCTCCCGCCTGCACCGGGAGTATCGGGAGTATCGGGGCCGCTTTCCCGTGTCGAAGTCACCAATAAAATGTAATTCGATCGGCATGGGGAGTACCGGGACAGGTGGGAGACAGACAACACATTCTTGCAATCAAAAAATCCGGCTTGTGCCGGATTTTTTGATTGCGTCCATAAAGCTGATCTGCAAAACAATTTACAAAGCAAATCTTAAAAATCAAATATACCAGGGATGTTGGCCAGGGAAATCCGCAGGTAAATCCACAAAGGAGATCTACAAAACAGCCGCAAAGTAAAGGAGGCGGCTGACATTGTTATTCTCTACTCTCTAAGATATACTTTTTACATACGTGGAGCCAAACTAAAGCGGGGAGGAGGCTGAAAAGTGAACTGTTTAAGATGTGGAAAGCAGCTGCCGGAGGGAGCTGTCTACTGTGGATATTGTGGTTTGGAGCTGGGTAATTCTATTTTCGGAGAGCAAAATACGGGGTTTTCTCCTCAGAGCTCTCAGCCGGAGAATTCTCCCAAGAGGATCCGGCCGGAGAATCAGCAATCCCCGCAGGGCTTTCATCCGGGAAATCCTCCGCAGGGTTTTCAGCCCGGACATCAGAATTCCCCGCAGAGCTTTCAAACCGGCTACCGGAATCCTCAACAGGGCTTTCATCCGGGAAATCCTCCGCAGGGTTTTCAGCCCGGGTACCAGAATCCCTCACAGGGCTTCCAACCCGGACATCAGAATTCCCAACAGAGCTTTCAAACCGGGTACCAGAATCCTCCGCAGGGCTTTCAGCCCGGGAATCAAAATCCTCCAAAGAAGCTGAAAAAAAGGGAAAAGCCTGTGAAAAAAGGCAAAAAGACAGGTTCAGCAGCGCGTTTGCCTTTGCCCTTAGTTGCACTACTGGTACTGCTGGCGGCAGCTTCTTTGGCGTTTGTATTTGTTTTTTACTTTTTCCATTTGAAGCCCGGAAAGGACCTGGACGCCCTGGCGGCGGGATGGAAGCGGGGAGAAATAGGTATGGTCGTGGGTGTGTCCGACGGAAATCCCGAAGAAGATAAGGAAGGGTTTAGCTCGAAGGAAGATGAGGAATTTTATAATAACCTGATCGATGAATATGGGGATATGCTGCTTCCAGAGAATCCGGAAGAAGGTATTACAGAGGATTCCTATACGGATGAGGACTCTGGTGCGCCGGAGGATTCCGATACGCCGGAGGGGTCTGGTTCAGACAAGGGAAGCCGGGCAGAGACTTCCGGGCAGGAGAAGAATCCTTTTCTGAAACTTGTGCTGGAACACTCAGAGATCTCTATAAAGAAGCCTGTATTTGTAAAATATCCATGTGATACTGTGGTGACAGTCGACGGCCCGGATATGGTGAAGCTCCTCGAGAAACTTGATTACAGGTCGTATGAAAACACTGAGGAACTGATGAATCGAGTGATCGCGGAACTTGATAAAAATAGTTTCGAGACCAGAAAGACAGAGATCCCGGTACAGATTGAAAAGGAAGCAGATGGAAGTCTCTGTCTGGCAGAGCCGTCTTTTCAACTGGCGGATGCCTTGTATGGCGGAGTTCTTTCTTTATACGCACAGGAGGAATATTCATTCTATGAATCATTATTCGAACAATAAGCGCAATTCCGCTTCCCGGATGTGCCTTAAAAAGATGTTTCTTATGTTCCTGGTGTGCGGAATATTCCTTCAGACCATGTTCCCCTGGCTGACCGTATACGGATCAGATCAAAGTCCGTCTCCCCAAAAACTAAGTGCAGTTCCTGACGGGGATGTGAAAGACTATAATCCCGGAAAAGACGACTATTTTGCTTATCTTCCGGTGCGTTACGAGAAATATGGAACCGCTGTTACAGAGAAAGGGATAAAATACCAGGAAATCCTGCTTCCGGTTATGATTACTCAGAACCATGTGCTCGTGGATGTGGATTTTTTTCAGGAAATTACCGGAGTTGAAGTAAAAAGAAGCCCGCTTCCTTCCGGGCAGCAGAGAGCCCGGATCTCTGTTTTCCAAAGGAACGCATTACTGACGGAAGGAAAAGAGGAGCTTCTGTATTACCTTGGAAATGTAAATCATTATCAGCGTCGGCTCGATCAGGCTTCCTTCACACTGGGGATACCGCCGCGGGTGATCGGTGAAGATTTCTATGTTCCTTTGATGGACCTGCTGGCCGTTCTGCAGATTTCTTTCGACATTCTAAAGACAGATAAAAAGCAGATGTTTGCGGACTGGAGTGAGCGGTTTTTGCAGATCGATCAGCCTTGGAAAACGGTATATGACGTTTTGGCGGAGATCAAAGACGATGACAGTAAGTATCCTTTCTCATACAAAGACGCTGATTTGACAGCAATGCAAAGCTCAGCGGAGTTGAGTACGACTGTTCACGGTTTGCTGAAAGGAGACGCTGATACCTGGAAAAGTAAGATCGCAGAGGGATCTATAATTTTTAAAGATCAGGAACAGGAGATCCAGGATAAAAAATGGTGTAAAGAACTGACGAAGAAAATCCTTACCACGGATGAAAGAGAAAGCCGGTTTCTGGACGAGATCAACGCACGAAAAGGAATCCAGGTCACACAATTTTTCATGGAAGGACTGGTGGAAAGCCGGAAGCAAAAGGCAACTGCTCAATATCTGGAATCGCTTTATGACAATCTGGACCGGCCCTGGTCAAAACTGAGAGACTATATTATCGACAGTAATCTTCGGGATTATGAAGATGTTTGTGCAGATCTTGCTGACTCCGAACAATATTTTAAGGAGATTGACAAGAAATTAGATAAAGTATCGAATAAACTGCTGGCCTTACAGATGACAACAGACTGGATTGGAACTATTTACACGTATCATAAAAGGGACAGGATCGTCAGCAATGGAATGAGGGATATGTTTTCCGATGCATTTCAAAAAAAATACAACTATACTTTGAAAAATCTCGGGAAGAAAAATCTGGACAGGATGGAGAAAAATATTTCTGAAATAGAGAAAGATGTTTTCATGTATTCGGCGACAGAAACATTAATAAAATATGCGCCGGAGATTTTTGAGGCGGTGACTAAAATCCAAGATCCTTTTATTTTTGCTTACCAGCTGGTAGCTGAACATGTCCCTGTCTATGGGGATATTTTGAAGGCTATGGATAATTTTCTTCTTTCTCGTTATGCGGTACCATTTCAGGAGGATGCAAGGCTGGCCGCTCAGGGCAGCCTGAAGAATCTTCGTCTGGGAACTTCCAGTAAGGAAGAGATCATGGATAGTATAGAGCTCACTTATATGTATCTGAAATGCTGCTATGTGGCTCGTGACAGCGCAATGAAAGCGTTTCTTTCAAGCGAGGGGAAAGGAAAATGGAGGACGGAAAACGATACGGTTGCGCAGAGCATGGCTGTTTTAAATGATGGCTATCGTATAGACAGGGACGATTCCAAAGTCATTCTTCCGCCGACAGCGTCTGATCTTCACAAGGAGCTTTCCGAGAAAAAAACAGAGGAGGAGCTGTTTTCTCTTCTGATTCCCATGTATGTAAAAGTATATGGAAAAGTACATCAGAAAACTGACAAGGAGAAGCCGGTCGAGGATGCGGACTGCTGGATCACATACAGTGGAGAAAATGTGGGTGCTTTTTCAGGAACGGAAAAAGGCGATTTTTCAGTGTATATCCCCCTGCCGATTCCCAGAGAGATCAAAACGGATATGTCAGTGCTGGAGCGCAGGGATATTACCCTGGGATTCTCATCTCCGACAATAAGGGGAAATGCCACCGTGGAATTGGCTGTGGAGCCCGGGGAAGAGGTAGATGCAGGGATTGTTTATCTTGGAGGCAACATAATCCAGGGAATAATCCTCGATACAGATACCGGTTTTCCGATTCCCGGAGTTGAGGTAGTCATCGTCGACAAGACTCATCCCGCCCTGTCCTGGACTGAATATACGGATGAGAACGGGAGATATTCCTTCGTAGATATCCCGGAAGGGAAATACAAAATGCTTTTAACGAAGGAAGACTATGAGTATGGTTCGCTGGAGTTTGATGCGGATTCCGCTTCGGAAATCTGCGAGATGGAAGACATTTATATGGACTATATCTCCGGCCTGAATGTCTATTATCCTCCGAATAAACTGAAGGAGTTTGACGGCCACTCCTATCTCCTTGTATATGAGACAAATAACCTGTGGCAGGATGTTACCTGGAGACAGGCGGCAGCTGCCAGCAGAGAACTGGGAGGACATCTGGTCACGATCACCAGCGAGAGCGAGCAGAAATTTGTGGGAGAATTGTATGCCGGAACTGCTGATATTCATGAATATCTCGGAGGATTCGAGGCCTGGATCGGTGCTGTAAAAAAAGACCGTGACTCATCCTGGAGGTGGGTCACGGGAGAAGATTTTTCGTATTCACAAGAGGTAGAGCAGGACCTCCCCGATGCGGACCCGAAGGGGCTGTTTTATATGGAAATGAAAGGCCCGTCAATGTATTTTACCAGCTATGAAGATCCTTTTAATAACTGGTATGCCAGTGACGGAAGCGAGGAAGATCACCCGCATTTCTTCATTGTCGAGTGGGATAACTAATACTTAAGCAGGACAAGTAAGATTGAAGCTGAACAATTAGTAGAAAACCAGTAGAAATTAGTAGAGCGTGGAACTGATAAACAAAGCAGAGGATTTCCATTCCGCTGAAAAGACAGACTTTTCACGTTTCGACCTGTCATTTCGTCCGCCATGAACGGTATTTAAAAGAGCATCCATTGCACTTTGTACAGGTAATGGATGCTCTTTTGTTACGGACCGTGGATGAATTGATTAGTTTTCAGCTGCCCGCCACGTCGGATGAATGTGTGACGGCAGTCCACTCCGGTTTGAATTCAGACTGCTCCATGCCGGCAAAGCGCTTTTCAACAACACTGTTGTAGTCTTCTTCCGTGATGGAGTTTCCTTCGGCGTCTTCATAGGAGGTTTTCTCCTCTCCGGAATCTGTCATCCGGATGTCCATGCAGGCGAGATACTCCCACTCCGCCACGCCGTCCCTGAGCGAGAGAGCAGCAGTCTGGGAGATACTGTGCGCCGCGCCGTCCCGGGTGGTATTTGTGCAGACGTAATAATAGCAGTCCGAAGCAGAGTCGTAATAGCAGGGAATCGATTCCAGAACAACCTCAGGCCAATCGTCAATTCCTTCGACCTCTTCATCGGCGTGATAGAGGTTTTTGATACCGGAACCATCCGGCAGGACTTCATAAAAATGGGCGTAAGTGAACATACCGCTTCCCTGGGTGGAGGCGGCGAGTACTTCCAGAAGGCCGTTGTGGTCCAGGTCGGTAAAGGCATAATACCAGTCTGGTGAGTAATCATCTTCAACAAAAGTCCAGAGGCTGCGGTTGTCCTCCAGAATCCGCCGCTGTTCTTCTGCGGAAGGTAAACCCGGGGCGATCAGAGCTTCCGCCACAGCGCGGATGTCGAAGCCGTCCAGATCCTTTGCGCTCACGCTGACAGAACGGGATATGCCGGACTCTTCGTCATACCAGGCACAGAGATCCGCAGTCTCGTCTTCTCCTATATACCGGTACATAGTGCAGGGGATTTTACTGCCGGTGCCGGTCTGCAGTTCCGTATCCTCCTGAGCCGTCCATGTGTAGTACATGCCGGAGATATCAGTATCTTTGCTGCCGGTCCGCTGTTCTCTTGCGGTAAAACTATTCCCGTCCAGATCGAAGTCGAGCTGGACCAGGGGCCCTGCTGCTTCGTCGGGTTCTGTGGGCGCATCAAGCGTGCTCCAGACAGCGTTCTCCGCGCCGGCCGGAACGACAAAGATGTCGGGATAGAGCGCTCTGGCTTCAGCTTCCGTGATATCACGCCATGGATTGGCAATCGATGTGGAGCCGGCGGCTTGCGCGGTATCACCGTCCGGTGCCGCTTCCGCAGCCTGCGCAGTTTCATCAGCCTGCGCAGTTTCACCAGTCTGCGCCGCTTCTGCAGTCTGTACTGTTTCCGCAGTATTTGCGGTATCACCTGCAACCGCCGTTTCGGCGCCCTGCATGTTGTCAGCGGCCTTCGCGGTATCACCGCTCTGAACAGTTTCTTCGCTCTTTTCTGCTTGGCCATTCTGTGCCGGGGCAGCGGTGGAATTGCTCTGTCCGCATGCCGTGACCAGGGTCAGCATTATCACCAAAACAATAGGCAGAATATATTTTTTCATTTCTCGGACTCCTTTCCGGACAGGCTGTTCTGCTGACAGACTGTTCCTCTGCAAGGTTGTGCTTTTGAATAGCCGATCTTTTAAAAACTGCGCTTTTGAAAAACTGCTCCTTTAAAAAAATGTGCATTTGAAAAGCTGTTCTCCTGAAAAACTGTTCCTTTAAAAACTGCGCTTTTTTAAAACTGTGTTCTTGATTGTTCTTTGCTGTGATTCGGCCGGGAAGCTGCCGGTGCGGATCACTTTCCCATTTTTTTGACCTGCAGAGTGTAGTTGACCCTCGTGGAAAGATGCTCGCCCAGAAGGCGTGAGATGGCGACGACCACGTTCATTTTGCGGCCGGGGATGACGATCATCTTACCCCGGAGTGCGCCTTCCACGCCTTCCCTGGCGACCTGTCTGGCGGAGATCTGTTTTCCGGAGACTTTCACGCCGGAATTGGGATTAAAGTCTGTCGCTGTCGGGCCGGGGCACAGACAGGAGACCCTGACGGAACTGTGCAGTCGGCGCAGCTCCTCGTGGATGGCTTCCGTCAGGCGGACCACATAGTTTTTGGAGGCGTAGTAGCTGGAGAAAGTCGGACCTGCCATAAAGCCGGCACAGGATCCCACATTGAGCAGGACGCCGTGTCCGTTTCGCACCATGTCTCTGAGGAAAAGCTTGGACAGAAGATGGACCGAGGTGACATTCAGATCGATCAGCTGCAGCTCCTTTTCCAGGTCAGTTTCCAGAAAAAATCCGTACACGCCCATTCCGGCATTGTTGACGACGAAATCGATATTTTGTCTCCCCGCTTTTTCCCTGACCTCACGATAGAGGCGGCGGCATTCCTCCCTCACGGAGAGGTCAGCGGGGATTACCAGGACTTTCTTTTCCGGGAATTTTTTCAGAATCTCATTGCGCAGCTCCTGCAGCTTATCCTCGCTGCGGGCTGTCAGAATCAGGTCATATCCTTTTATGGCGAGATATTTCGCAATCTCCCTTCCGATGCCGGCGCTTGCGCCGGTGACAAGTGCATACATATTTCACCTCCATGGCTGTGTGCCTTAAACTGCATATGAGAAACAATGAGGAACAATGAGGAGGGAGTCCTCCTAACGTATGTGGGCTGCTTCGAAGGCGGTGTTTACCCTTTCCCCAAGTGCGTCAGCTCTTTCCTTGTCCTTGCTCTTTTCAGCCATGTGCGTAAAGAGCTCCAGTTTGCTCTGTGCGTTCCTGACAGACGGATGATCCCCTGCCCGGCGGGCTTTTTCATCCAGATCCTCCGGGATCAGCTTCAGGCTGTCCACAGCCATGTCTGCGCAGAGATCCAGGAGCTGCCCGCTGATGTCCTTGTCCGAATCCATCCCGATTGAAAAAATCTGGGGGACGAACCCCAGGGTGGAAGCAGTATACCAGCCGCCGTCAAAGTCGTTTGCATTTTTTTTGACATCGGTCACCCGGGTGTTGATCTTGTTGGTCAGATAGGCCATCACCAGATTGCGCTGAGGGTCGATCATGACAAGAGTGCCGGTCCATCCCTGGTGGCCTATGGTGTCTGAGCCGGCCTGTGAACCGAAATACCAGATCCTCTGTCCGTCGCCCTGGCGCCACCAGCCAAGTCCCCAGTTCGCTGCGTTTTCCATCTTGGGTGCCGTGAAGAGATCGATCACGTTCTGTGAGAAATAGCGGTTTCCGCCATATCCGCCGCTGAGCATGACAGAGGCGAGCTTTGCCACATCCGAGGCATTCGCGAACAGGCCGGCATGGCCGGATACACCATCCATGCTGTAAAATGCTTTTTCGTCATGCACTTCTCCCTGGAGGGTATAGGTCCGATAGCCGGGATAATCCAGAAGGCCGTCCCGGGTGTTTCCGTTCAGTTCGGTGGCTGCACAGTCATCTTTGGTAAAGCCGTTCCTCAGAGGATTATAGGTGATATGTGTCAGACCCATGGGATCCCAGAAAGTCTTTTTGAGCCAGGCGTCCAGTTTTTCGCCCGTGGTCTTTTCGACAACCAGACCGAGGATCATGTAATCCAGATCGGAATACACGGTCTTTGTGCCGGGTTCATACCACAGAGGAGTCCTGCAGATCATGTCGACCGTTGCCTTGGTGGTTGCTTCCCCGGGCTTATTGCCGGCAAAGAGGGGGTTCTCCGGGTAGCTCTCTCCCTCCGGTATTTCATCATCGTAAAGAAAAGGTGCACAGTATTTGGGATCCGGAGGGAAGCCGCCCTGATGGCGGAGCAGATCTCTGATCGTCAGTTCCTTTTTCCATTTCTTGATCTGTTTCAGGTCTGCTTCCGGATATTGTCCCTTCTCATTGGGCACACGGAGGGTCTCCTTTACAAACTCTTTCCCCAGAAAATCCGTGATCTTTGCGTCCAGACTGATCTCACCGTCCGTCACGAGCTTCTGCAGAGCATAGTTGACGGAAAACATTTTCGTCAGAGAGGCAAGGTCATAGAGGGTCTCTGTTGTCACTTCCGGACTTTCCGTGTCCGGGCTTCCGTCCGGCAGATAGCTGTTGGTCTTTCCCCAGGCATTTTCATAGACCAGCCTTCCGTTGCGGATGAGTGCAAGCTGGGCGCTGGTGAAGCCGTGGCGGATATCTGTCTCGATCAGGTCCGAGATCATCTCCAGGGCCTGGGCGGAGAAACCTCCCTCTTCCGCTGTACCCGGAAGGATCTCCGGATAAGGGACGCACAGGGTCACGGACCCGTCTTTGACATTGGGGGTGATCTCTGAGATCTGGACTGTGTTCTCTCCGTCTCTGGTCAGAGAGGAGATATCCAGGTCGTATGTTTTTCCGCCGGTCAATTCGGCAGTGTCGACAAGGATCTCGTTGACATAGAGACGGAATCCCGTGACTTTTTTCGAGGGGGCAAGGCGCAGTGACCCCTGTCCGTGATAGCCCAGAAAGCTGTACATATGATTCATGGCGAGGGTATCGTCCACATAGCCTTTCCAGTAGGGGTAGGTCACTTGTTCCTTTCCGTAGGGCTCCTTAGAGGGAGATACTTCCTGAAAGGCCACTTCCACTCCGTTGTCTGCCTTTTTCTGCAGAGCGTTGTATTGGACAATATAAGCCGTCACTGCCAGAATCAGGAGCATACAGATAAAGGCGGCAAACAGGTGCTTTTTATTTTGGCTGAACATGATGATAGCTGAGACCTCCTATTTGTTCTTCATTTTGCTTTACAGCGGGCTGACGGGATGGATTTGCATATACCACCTTTGCGCCTGATCTTATAATATCTTTGGATCCTCTACTATCTAAGTATAAAGAAGAAAAAAGAAAAAGAAAGCCGACGGGGCGAAAAACTTGTGATCTGGTGTCAGATCGTTACAGTTCGGGCCATGCTGAACACAATACGCCTTTTGTGTATCACTGTTTCGGCGGGACGCTCCCGCTCCGTGAAAAACGCAGCGGATACTAAGCATTTTGCTGCGCCAGGGCTTGCAAAAAGCAAGTACCGGCGTTTTTCAAGACCCGCCTCTACAGCAATGCACAAAAGGCGCTCCAAGGATCAGGTGGGCCTGAACTGCAACGTTAGATCAGATACTGTCCGCGCCCTTGGGGAGAGTGACTTGCCCTGCCAACTCATAAATCGGGAGAATCTCGATTCTGGTGACGCATCCCGCGAAATGTGCTATGATAAAAAAGCGTTCAGAAAGATCTGCACAAATTCTCTGCATAGAAACTCTGAACAGAGTCTCTGTATAAATTCTCTGCACAGAAACTCTGAACAGAGTCTCTGCATATATTCTTTTTTATAGATTCGCTGCAGTATCTTGGCGCAGAATGTTTTGATTCCGGAGGTGGACATGAGAGTTTCAGGAAAAGCTAATAGAGTGATTACAGCAGGGCTTGTGTTTTTACTGGCCGCGGGATCCACGTTTATGGTTTCCGCATCGCAGGTTGACCAGGATGCCGACAGGGGCCAGGCCTCAACAGATACTGCAGTGACAGAAGATAGCGCCGGTCTGTCCAGGACGGGCATCACGGATCTTGAATCGATGGCTCCCCGACCTACAGGGGACAGCCAGGACGAAGATGCGGACCATACAGAGCAGAAAGCAGACAGCTCAAAGACCGGAGAGGCGGACAAGGCTGACGCTGCAAAGACCGGAGAGGCGGAGAAGGCTGACGCTGCAAAGATCGGAGAAGCGGACAAGGCTGACACCGCAAAGACCGGAGAGACGGACAAGGCTGACACCGCAAAGACCGGAGAGGCGGAGAAGGCTGACGCTGCAAAGACCGAAGCAGCAGAGAAAGCGAACACCGCAAAGACCGGAGAAGCGGATACGGCTTCATCGACAGCATCGCCTGCGGCAGATGCTGTGGAGGCGGCGGATTCTCAGAACACAGCAGTAGGAAGCACTGCAGTGAATGCCGAAGCAGATCAGGCAGCTTCCGCGGAAGCGGCTGACAGTGATGTGAGCCCCCGGGTCAAAAAGGCGGAAGAGGTCTTTGGCCAGTTTCTGGCAGGTTCGAAGACTGTGACCTATTCTGCGGAAAATGTCTCGATTACAGACTCGACACTGGCTGATATTTTTGAAGATGGGAAAAAGTATACGTTCAAAGAGTTTGAAGCAGCCATTCAGTCTGTCGAGAGTACAAGACATGAAGCAGCTACCGGCGAAATGAAGGCAGGGGACACTGTCACTGCTGAATATACTTTCCTGGAGCAAGGGCCGGCTCCTCTGATGGGACTTCATTTCGGAAACGCCGCCACGCATCCCTTTGACGGGGTGGAGCTTTATTACATTCTGGAATATGACGAGAAGTCGGATGAGATCAGTGTGGTCTTCGGACGAGATGTCTGGTCCAGGGGATATTTGCGGGTCAATAAAGCCGGAATAGTCACTCAGTATGGTGCATCAAGCGCATTCGAGTATTATTTCTCCTATTATCAGGTCGCGGAAGGCGGAAAAGTCAACCAGCTGTATTCCGCCTCTTACGACAACAGGGAGACTGTGCTGGCCAATCTCAACACCTGGGATCAGGAGACATACCTGGTTATGTACACGATTCCCGGATATCAGGGCAGCGGCTTACCCAAAACAGAGAAAGAAAACTCGGCAGCCGTGACACCGGTCTATGATACTCCCAACATCTATACCCTCCACGGCTTTACCGGAGGGGACAGTACCTTCGTCATCGAGCCGGAAGCTATGTTTGATCCGGAGGATCCTGCTTATAATGTTTACAAGCAGAAGGGATTCACTATTTCAGATAACAACACTGTGATCAAAGCGGTCCTGGACAGGCTTTCCGCCGAAAATGTAAGCCCGGTCATGTTCTTTGCCGGGGAAGCCGAATGGACACCCTGTAAATAAAGATATACAAATAAAGATATATAAATTACTAAAACTTCCCATTGCAAAAATGGGCACTACATGGGCACGACACCTTGAAGTTACTAGTCACACCCTGACCAGAGACAATATCTACATCTGCAGTAAAAAGAGGACAAGTCCGGCGACTTGTCCTTTTTTTGCACGGATGCTTGTTTGCCCGCCCTGATTACTATTTCCCCCTGTATAGAATGCGGTGTACTTCTGGCCCACGGAGCTGCATCCTGGCTTAAACGTCTTTTCCAAGCAAATATGCGCAATTCTTCCTGCAGGCATTTATTGCATAATTCGCTGCGATGTCTTCTGATCTCGGCGCATTGTATTCCTGATTAAGAACCCCACGAATGATATTGTTCTCCTGGGCCTCGTGCGGGGTCCATTGCTCTCTCAGGTTCTTTATAGCTTCATACCTTACAAATCGACACTTATCCTTGAGCGCGATTTCATAAAACTCCGCTGTCTCCTTATGATTGCCGGAGGCATTCTTCATAGCCTGAACTGCAGCTTCTCGTATGTCGATAGCATTGAACATATCACTGAATCCGCCTTCCGGATCAGAGTAGATTTTCGAATTTATAAACTTACTGGACAGTAAAAAGTTCATAGGTTCATCAAGCTGTCCTTTTCCTTGAAAGACTAGCCAGCGCATTCTTGTGACTTCAGTCATGAGTTAGCTGGCTTTTGCTTCCCCATATAAGGGAGTGTTCGAACTGCCGTGACCGGCTGTCAATTTTTCTCTGGAAGGATCCCGGAAT
>Ga0256407_10003678_pt1 | contig 26854 bp, 22 predicted proteins | sample RumenRJG_04DNA_FD_193489 | JGI IMG/M metagenome (GOLD analysis project Ga0256407, IMG submission 193489) | Bovine rumen microbial communities from Lethbridge, Alberta, Canada - RJG_04 | ecosystem: Host-associated > Mammals > Digestive system > Stomach > Rumen | place: Canada: Alberta... | reverse complement strand
TAACCAAGATAAAAGCAGCCTGAATTAGATCAGGTAGAGGCATCAGGCTAGTGCCATTAAAGAGCCGATATGATACTATTCATTTCGGAGATTTAAAAATATCAGTCACAAGCTGGTAAATAGCCATCTGATAATAATCAACGCAATTTAAGAATTGGATCCCCCGCAGGCAAAATGCGGGGGATTCTTTCATTTTTCTTACACAATATCACCAAAACCCTTACAAAATAGCCCATTTTTCTTATTTATAATACTTTTAGGTTTAATGATAAAATATCGTCATGTGGTACGTAGTTCAAGTGCGCACGGGCGATGAGCGTAAACTGGCAGACAGATTGAAGCTCGAAGTCAAAGCTGATGATGAGGAGATCTTCGTTCCTTTGTTTGAACGGAGAAAATGTTTCAAGGGCGAGTGGACCAAAGTAACTACTCCGCTTTTTCCGGGATACATTTTCTTCCAGACAAATGATGTAGAGAGCTTTTATCTTCGCTTGAAGAAGATAAATGCATTTACGAAGATACTTGGAACCGAGAGCGGTTACAGCCCCATATCGGCAGATGAGGAGAGATTCCTGAGGATCCTTATCGGAGATGACTACATTGCCCAGGAATCTGTAGGTGTGATCGAAGGGGATAAGATCACGATAAAATACGGACCTTTGCACGGACTCGAAGGAAGCATCTTAAAGGTTAACCGTCATAAGCGCATAGCGATCATCAGGGCTGATTTCATGGGCGGTCCGCGTGAGATCAAGGTAGGTCTTGAGATCATCGAGAAGATCCCCTGAATCATTTTCAGATCTATTTACAGAGGATTTATAGTTGTACAAGCGTAATGCACAAGGCTGGTCAAAGCATATAGACTTTATGGTGTTGGATCTTGCTATCCTTCAGATTTCTTATGTGCTCGTATATTATCTGCGTTTCCATGATTTTGTGTATTTCTCGCAGAAATACAGGAATCTCGGCATATTGCTCTTTTTGACCGATCTTTTGATCATCGTTTTGAATAATTCTCTGCATGATGTAATCAAGCGCAGCTACATCAAGGAGCTAATCGAATTCGGCAAACACTGCCTTTATGTATTTGCCGTTGTTCTTTTCTATCTCTTCGCTGCACAGCAGGATGTTTATTATTCGAGACTCGTTCTTGGAGGCTCGGCACTTTCATATTGCATAGCCGGTTATGGTTTCAGATGTCTTTGGAAGGCTATCCTGCGGCACAGCAGGTTCAGAAGAGAACGCAATAATATGCTTGTTGTCGTATCTGAGAAGAATGCAGACCAGATAATCTCACAGCTCTTAAGTGATAACCGCGCCGGTTACGATATCGTCGGAGTCGTACTTCTTGAGACTTCCAATATCATGAGTGTTCACGGCATACCTGTCGTATCGGATATGAAGAAGGTAACACAGTATATCGCTAAGGAATGGGTCGATTCCGTATATATCGATGCTCCCATCAATGACCGCCAGGTCGTAAAGCTTATGGATTCATGCGCGGTAATGGCTGTTCCTACGCATTATCATGTTCCGTACATGGGAAGGACCGGCGTTAAGAGGTTCTCCGAGAAGATCGGCGGCACTTCGGTCCTTACAACGGCAGTAAACTATGCTACGCCTGTTCAGATCCTCATTAAGCGTCTTTTCGATATTTTCGCAGGCGTGATCGGAAGCATAATTGCAGTTCTCATCATGATCATCATAGGACCTGTCATCAAGATCCAGTCGCCGGGGCCTATCCTGTTCAAGCAGAAGAGAGTCGGTAAGAACGGCCAGCATATCTGGATCTATAAGATCCGTTCGATGAGAATGGATGCAGAAGATATGAAGCAGGAACTGATGGATGATAATCTCGTGAAGGACGGCATGATGTTCAAGATGGATTTCGATCCCAGGATCATCGGCAACAAAGTCCTTCCTGACGGTACCAAAAAGACAGGTATCGGCGAATTCATTAGAAGGACGAGTCTTGATGAATTCCCGCAGTTCTTCAATGTGTTGACCGGTTCAATGTCGACTGTCGGTACAAGACCTCCTACGATCGATGAATACGAGAAATATCATTATCATCACCGTGCCAGAATGGCCGTTAAGCCGGGCATTACCGGAATGTGGCAGGTATCAGGAAGATCCGAGATCACTGATTTCGAAGAAGTAGTAAGACTCGATACCGAGTATATCTCCAACTGGAGTCTCGGCCTTGATCTTAAGATACTGTTGAAGACTATCGGTGTTGTATTTACCGGAAGAGGCGCAAAGTAATCTCAGGCAGGGCATATCAAGGAGGGGACATGAGCAGCAACTGGTATAAGCTTGTTATGAAAGCTACAAAGGTTAAGTACGGCAAGGGCCTTCTTTTGAAGGGTGTTCCGGTTATCTTTAATAAAAAGGGCGCTGAGCTTACCATCGGAAACAACGTTACCGTCAAGTCATCATTCCTCTCAAATCTGGTCGGACTTTACAGCAGAACGATAATCGTTACGCGTGCTCCCGGAGCATATATCAGGATCGGTGACAATGTCGGAATGAGCGGTGTTACGATCTATGCGCGAAAAGGCATCGAGATCGGCGAGAATACTGCCATTGGCGGCAATACGAAGATCCTCGATAATGATTTCCATCCGATCGAAGCTGAGACAAGGAATAAGCTCCTTGCAGATAAGAACGGCGGCGACAGTGATCTCGTTCCTTCAAAGCCCATCAAGATCGGCAAGAACTGCTTTATCGGATGCAATGCGATAATCCTTAAGGGAACGGAGCTCGGCGACGGCTGCGTTGTAGGCGCGGGCGCCGTTGTATCAGGAAAGTTCGAAGCAGGTTCTGTAATTGCCGGCAATCCCGGCAGGGTAATAAGAAAGCTGGAGAACGCCTGATGAAGAAAAAACTCCTGATCTACGCTCATTATTATGCACCTGATGCCGCTTCAACCGGCCAGATCCTTCAGGACATGGCTGAAGGCATGAAGGATGATTTCGACGTTACGGTCATCTGTACCGTTCCTTCATATACGGGCGTGATCTCTGCTGAATATAAAGAAAAAAAGATCTACGAAGAGGAATTAAACGGCGTAAGGATCTTAAGAGTTCCTGTGCCGGAGTTTACCAAGAGCAGCAAAAAGAGCAGGATAAAGAACCTTCTTGCTTACTACACACAGGCAAAGAAAGCTACCGGGAAGTGCGGCCCGCAGGACTATGTCTTCACTATATCCCAGCCTCCCGTAATGGGCGGTATGTTAGGCCTTTACGGTAAGAAAAAGATAAGGACTGCAAACGGGGATCACCCCAAGTTCATATACTGCATTCAGGACTTTAATCCTGAGCAGATCGAAGCTACGGGCTATGTGAAGATGAAGCCCGCAATGAAGATCGCGATGAGCCTTGATAAGAAGTCATGCAGGAAGTCTGATCTTGTTATCACGGTCGGAAGAGACCTTGTTGATACATTGAAGAACAGGTTCGCAGGAGAAACTGTTCCCGATTACACCATGATCAACAACTGGATCGACGAGAAGCAGATATATCCTCTGGATCCCGGTGACCCCGGCATAGCCGAATTCAAGCAGAAATACGGCCTTGAGGGCAAGTTCCTGATCATGTATTCGGGTAATATCGGACTTTACTATGATCTCGAAGGACTTATCAAGGTCATCGAGAAGTTCAACGGCACAAAGACACCTGACGGCAGGGATGTTGTTTTCGCGTTCGTCGGCGCCGGATCGGTCCTTGATAAGCTCACCTCATATGTTAATGAGCATAAGATGGATTCCGTTAAGTTCATCCCTTATCAGGACAAGGACAAGCTCATCTACAGCCTGAATGCCGCTGATGTTCACTGGTGCGTCAATGCCAAGGGCATCAAGGGTGTCTCTTGCCCCAGCAAGTTTTATGGTATCGCGGGAGTTGCAAAGCCTGTTCTTGCCGTGCTCGAAAAAGGTTCCGAGATCGAGATGCTGATCTCTGAGATCGGCTGCGGCAAAGTATCAGAGCCCGGTGATTACAAGGCTGTCGAAGATAACATAAGATGGTTCATCGATAATGCTGACAGCAAGGAACTGACAGATATGGGAAATAAAGGCCACGATTATCTTGTCAGGAATCTGACAAAAGATATAAGCATTGAGAAATATATCGATGTGATCTCCAAGCTCTGATATACCGGGTGAATATAGCGTGAAAGTACTGCAGATAAACACATTCGGAAACTTAAGCACCGGCAAGATCGCCGTTGATATATACCGCACTTTAAAAGCGCGCGGTCATGAAGGCGTAGTCGCTTTTGCAAGAAATGATGTGCCCGGAGATGTTCCGTCTATCAGGATCGGCAACTCTTTATCGGTTTATGCAGACGGCGTTTTTACGAGGTTTACGGATAAGGCAGGTCATTATTCCAAAGGCGCCACGGCAAAACTCATTGAGCAGATAAAAGATTATGATCCTGATATCATTCATCTTCATAATCTGCACGGATATTACATAAATGTTCCGATGCTCTTTGAGTATCTGGCAGAAGCTGATAAGCCTGTTGTCTGGACTCTCCATGACTGCTGGGCTTATACAGGGCACTGCTGCTATTACAGCATGGCGGAATGCAGTAAGTGGAGGCAGGAAGGATGCAGCAGATGTCCGCAGAAAAAGTCCTATCCGGCGAGCCTTTTCAAAGATAATTCTGCTAAGAATTTCAGCGAAAAGAATCAGATGTTCCATTCTGTTAAAGGTCTTAATCTCGTATGTGTCTCAAACTGGCTTAACAACGAACTGAAGGATTCTTTCTTGAAAGATCTGCCTTCAAGGGTCATATATAACGGAATAGATACAAATGTCTTCAAGCCGTCCTCCTGTGATTTCAGGATGAAGTATGATGTCGGTGACAAGGCTGTCGTTTTGGGCGTTGCGAGCACGTGGGACACCAGAAAAGGTCTTGCTGATTTTATTGAATTGTCTAAGATCCTGGACGACAGATATAAGATCGTCCTGGTCGGCCTTAATGACAAGCAAAAGGCCTCGCTGCCTGACAACATGATAGGTATCGGAAGGACTGACGGACCTAAGGAACTCGCCGGGATTTACAGTGCTGCCAATGTCCTTTTTAATGCGAGTGTAGAAGAGACATTCGGCCTGCCGAACATAGAAGCCATTGCCTGCGGAACTCCCGTTGTTGCTTATAACTGCACGGGTATTCCGGAGACCGTTACGGAGAATGAAGGATATATCGTCGCACCTCATGATCTTATGAGCGCTGCAGACAGGATCAGAACGTTATGTGAGCAGAGAAGAAGACCGGATGTAAGTTCTTTCAGATTCCCGAAGGATAAGACTTACGAGGCATATATGAAGTTGTACGAGGAATTGATATGAACCCGTTAAGGATACTGTTTGTTTTCGGTTGTCCTTTGAAAAAGGGCGGAACAGAGAATGTCATGATCAATATCGTAAAGAATATCGATCGTGAGATGTTCCATATCGATTTTCTCATTTTCGACAAGACAACGGATACTTCCGATGATAAGAAGTATCTTGAGTCTTTAGGCTGCAGATTCTATCAGATAACGGCCAGGGGCGTTGACAGAAAGCTCCACAACAAAGAACTCGATGATTTCTTCAGAGACCATAGATACGATATCGTTCATACACATATGGATGCAATAGGTGAAGAGGCTCTTAAGGCTGCGAAAAAGCATGGCATTAAGGCAAGGATCGCTCACAGCCACAACACTGACCAGTTAGATAACCCCAAGGGCCTTAAAGATCATCTTCACAGGGCTTATCTCAAGTATGAGAAGCACCTGTTAAGACGCTATGCGGAATATTATGTCGCATGTTCTCCTGAAGCAGGGAAATGGCTCTTCGGAAAGAAGAGATGCAAAGGTGAGAATTACCTGCTACTTACAAATGCGATCGAATCATCAAGATACAGTTATGACGAAGAGACCCGCGCCGAAGTCAGGAAGGAATTAGGCTTAGAAGGGAAGAAGGTAATAATCCACGTAGGACAGTTCCGTACACAGAAGAATCATGACAAGGTCATCGAAATCTTCAGTGAGCTTTGTTCGCGTGATGAAGCATACAGACTGTTATTGGTCGGTAAGGGCGAGGACGAATACAGGATAAGAGATAAGGTCAGCTCGATGGGTTTATCAGGCAAAGTTCGGTTCCTCGGAAACAGGAATGATGTAGACCGCTTGCTTCAGGCAGCTGACGTATTCCTTTTCCCGTCGCTTTATGAGGGGTTAAGCATCGCATTGCTTGAAGCTCAGGCGTCTGATCTTATTTGCATTGTTTCTGATACGGTTTCTCCTTCTTCGTTTGTTACGGAAAAGGCGGTGAGCCTTGGTCTTGATAAAGATGCAAAGACGTGGGCTGACAAGATCGAAGCATCTCTTGATGCGTTTAAGACCAGAAGCGACAGGAAGGCTTTATTTACAGATAAAGGTTATGATATAAGTGCGCAGATAAAAGTTTTGGAGAAGTTTTATATGAAGGCGGCAGGGATATGAGCGATAAGATTGATTTCATAGTTACATGGGTTGACGGTAACGATCCGGAATGGCAGAAGACCAGAAATGAATATCTCGGAATCAAGACGTCCGAGGATAATGCCGGAGTTCAAAGATACCGCGACTGGGATCTTATGCGTTACTGGTTCAGAGGTGTCGAAAAGTTTGCTCCCTGGGTAAATAAGGTCTATTTCGTTACTTGCGGCCAGATGCTGGAGTGGCTTAATCCGGATCATCCTAAACTTAAGCTTGTTGACCATAAAGACTATATGCCGGAAGATGCGCTTCCCACATTTAATTCTAATGCAATTGAGCTTGGCATCAATAAGATCGAAGGCTTATCTGACAGGTTCATTCTGTTTAACGATGACTTCTTCATTCTTGATGAAGTAAAAGAGACGGACTTTTTCAAGGCCGGAAAGCCCTGTGATTTTGCTGCTTTGGATGCAATAGAACCTTCTGAGGATTTCAGTTATATCCTTGCAAATAACGTGAGGGTGATCAATGAGAACTTCAGTAAACGTGAAGTCTTAAAGAAGAACCGTTCTCAGTGGTATAACATGAAGGATATCAAGTCAGTTATAAGAACATTGGAACTTACTAAGCCATGGAATAAGTTCACGGGTTTTCGTGACTATCACACGCCTGTCGCATATTTGAAAAAAGAATTCGACGACATGTGGAACCTTTATCCTGAACTTATGAATGCAACTGTTCACAGCAAATTCAGAAATAAGGAAAACATAACCCACTGGCTTATAAGATACTGGAGACTTGTGAGCGGGAATTTCGTTCCCACTTCGCAAGACAAGAGGACATTCATTCCTGTCACAGACGGGGATAATTCATTCCTCATAAGCACGATAAAGAATCAGAAAAAGAGTATCCTCTGTATTAACGATGAGTTTTCAGGGGATGACATAAGCAAGGCTCAGAAAGACTTGAAAGATGCATTTGAAAGCATCCTGCCTGATAAGTCTTCTTTTGAGATCTGATAAAGGAAAAATATGGGAACCAAGGTAAGTGTGATCACAGTCTGCTATAACGCTGAAGCTTCGATCGGGAATACGTTGAAGTCAGTTCTTGAGCAGACTTATAAAGATTTTGAATATGTTATCATTGACGGAGCATCAAAGGATAACACGCTTAAGATCGTTGAAAGATATAAGCCGGAGTTTGAGGAGAAAGGCATTTTATTAAATCTTATCTCCGAGAAAGACAACGGCATCTATGATGCAATGAATAAGGCAGTAAGATGCTGTAATGGCGAGTGGCTCATCTATATGAATGCAGATGATACATTTGCAGATGCTGATGTGTTGAAAGATATTTTCGCAGATAATGATCATGACGGAATCGATGTTGTCTACGGTGACAGTTACCGCATTAAGGAAGACCGGAAAAAGCTTGATATTGCAGACAAAGATCTCGAAGCTCTTAAAGATTTTAAGTTCTTCTGCCATCAGGCGACTTTTACGAGAAGAAAAGTCTTTGATGAGATAATGTTTGACAGCCGGTTTAAGATCTGCGCTGATTATGATTTCTTCCTTCAGGCTTATCTTAAAGGGTATAAGTTTTATCACGAGAACAGAGTGGTCTGTGTATATTCAGTTGAAGGAACATCCAATAAAGCTTATTACAAAACAATCCTTGATAACTACAATGTAAGGATAAAGAACGGCATAATCAGGAAAAGCCCTTTGATCAAGCTTAAGGCTTTTATCTGGAACCTGAAGCATATGTTAAGGAATGAGTGGTAAAAGATGAGAAGAAGTAATTTCATCGAATTTATTCTTCTTATGTTCTTCCTGGTGATCCTGTTTACGCCAAGGGCATTTGAGGTACTGCCTGTTGTTTCTTTAGTTTATACACAAATGTTTCCAATTCACTGCCTGGTGTTCCTTGCTGCGATAATCATGTCTGCGACGATCAGCTTTAAGAATCTTAAAAACGCCATAACGGCAGGTGCATTTGTTTTTATTCTGACAGGCGTTGTCGTGGCCGTTCTGCACGGAGGCGATTACAAGCTTTTGTTCCGCGCGGCGATACATCTGTTCGCAATTCTATTCCTTGTATCTTATGAGTTTTACAGGAAAGATAACTGCTTTTTGGAAGCGTGCGCATGGTATTTTACCGTGATAATTCTGATCAACCTGGTGATCCTCGTATTAAAGCCGGAGGGAATAATCACCATGGAAACATATTCTGCTGATGGTCAGTTCAGGCAGATAGACCGAATGAATTTTCTGGAAGTTGATAACAGGTTATCGCTCCCGTCCTTGCTGGCTATCGCGACAGCGTATCTTCTGCCTGATAAAAAGATCAATAAGATCCTTCGGATTACAGCTCTGGCAGCAGGCGGCTTTACTAATCTTCTTACGATGTCGGGCACCGGGATCGGAAGCTATTTTGTAATTCTCATTTATGTTTTATTCATCCACAAGACAAAGGTCAGGGAAAAGCTCATCAACGTAAAGACGCTGCTTGTTGCTTATGTTTTTTGTATGTTCCTTATCGTTTATGCGGGCTTGATACCGCCTCTTGCTCACATTATCCGGGAAGTGCTTCATAAGGATCTGACGTTTTCAGGCAGGACCTATATCTGGGAGAGCTGCCTGAAAATGATATCCAGGCACCCCATAATCGGTTACGGCAACTTTGATAACGGCTGGATCATCACGTGGCACGGGATCAACAGAAATGCGCATAATCTATTCTTTGACATACTTATCCAGGGAGGCTTTGTTCTTCTTTTAGGTTATCTTGCGATGGTATTTACGGTATTTAAGACCGTCTCCGGCAATAAAGATAAGAAATCCGGGCTTTTGCTCGTGCTTCTTTTCTGCTTTTTCGTAGTTATGCTCTGTGAATCTTTCATTGATAACAATTATATCTTCCTGGCATATTCTCTGGCATTGCTTTGCAAGTATAATAATTCCCGGAAGGATAAGCTGATCGAACGGTTGAAGAACAGGTTAAAGTTTAAGGCATAAGTATCCGGAGACTAACAGATGGAGAGTTTATTTACCAACAGTAAGTCAAAGATCGTAGACTCCGACCGCGTTCTTTATACTGCGTCCACCTTTGCAAGGAACTCTCTGTTCCATCTTCAGGAGATCGGAAGACTTGAAGCGTTAAAGCCTCATACATCTTCAAGATCCAACCTTCAGTCCTATCTTTTCTTCATCGTCGAAAAGGGTTCCGGGCTCCTGAAATATAACGGCAGGGAATATGAGCTCTTAAAAGGATCATGTGTTTTTATTGATTGCCGCAAGCCATATTCACACCAGCCTGATCCTGATGATCTTTGGACACTGTCCTGGTGCCATTTCTACGGTCCGACGCTCTCATCGATCTATAACAAGTATTGCGAGAGAGGCGGCAGGCCTGTTTTCGCGCCCTCTGATACTGAGATATTCGTTAATGTGATAAGAGAACTTATTGGTATTGCCAAGAGCGGCGAGCATTTAAGAGATATGCTCATAAATGAGAAGCTGTCCCTGCTCTTAAGGCTCATAATGGCTGAGTCCTGGCACCCTGAAGATAAGGCGCTGCCCGTAAAGAAAGCGAGCGTTCTTGATGTAAAGGCATATCTTGATGAGAATTATGAATCTAAGATATCTTTAGACGGCCTTTGTGCCAAGTTCTTCATATCCAAGCATTATCTGACCCATTCATTCAAGGAACAGTTCGGCATGACGATTACTTCGTACCTGTTATCTGTCAGGATCACGCATGCCAAGCAGCTCTTGAGATTTACGAATAAGAGCGTCGAAGAGATCGGATATGAAGTCGGAATAGGCGCGCCGCATTATTTTTCACGGGTTTTCAAAGAAGTAGAGGGAGTATCTCCTACAGTTTACCGGGAGCAGTGGTAACAAAAAAGCTATATAATGTAAGTGAACTGCAAAAAGATGAATTCTTCGGGTGGTTCGCTTATTTTATTATGGTGAAGTATTTGAACCATATTGTGATAACCGATTACTAATTGGAGGAATGAGATAAATGAAAAAAGCATTGATCACAGGCATCACAGGTCAGGACGGCTCATATTTGGCCGAGTTCCTGCTCGAGAAGGGATACGAAGTTCACGGCATCACACGCCGCGCAAGTATTGCAAACACCGGACGTATCGAACATATCATGGATAAGATCAAGCTCCATGACGGAGACCTTACGGATTCGACTTCTCTTATCCGCATCATCAAGGAAGTAATGCCTGATGAGATATATAACCTGGCAGCCCAGAGCCATGTTCAGGTAAGCTTTGACGTTCCTGAATATTCTGGTGATGTAGACGCCATAGGCGTTTTAAGGCTCCTTGAAGCAATGAGGATGCTTGGCTTGGAGAAGACCTGCAAGATCTATCAGGCTTCAACATCAGAGCTCTTCGGCAAGGTAGAGGAAGTTCCCCAGAGAGAGACTACGCCTTTCCATCCTTACAGCCCTTATGCAGTTGCAAAGCAGTATGGCTTCTGGATGATCAAGGAATACCGTGAAGCATACGGAATGTTTGCCGTAAACGGCATCCTCTTTAACCATGAATCTGAGAGAAGAGGCGAGAACTTCGTTACAAGAAAGATCACACTTGCTGCAGGAAGGATCGCTGAAGGCCTTCAGGATCACCTGGAGCTCGGTAATATGGACAGCCTCCGTGACTGGGGTTATGCAAAGGATTATGTTGAGTGCATGTGGCTCATCATGCAGCAGGAGACACCTGATGACTTTGTTATCGCAACAGGCGAGCAGCACACGGTTCGTGACTTCACTGAGAAGGCTTTCAAGGCTAACGGCATTGAGATCCGCTGGGAAGGTACCGGCGTTGATGAGAAGGGCTATGATGTAAAGACAGGCAAGATGCTCGTCTGCGTAAATCCCGCATGGTTCAGACCTACAGACGTTGACAATCTCTGGGGCGATCCTACAAAGGCAAAGACCGTTCTCGGCTGGAATCCTCAGAAGACAACATATGAGGAACTTATTGAGATCATGGCCAAGCACGACAGAATGCTCGCAAAGCAGCAGAAAGCAATGAAAGAGGCGCTCTGATATGATGGACAAAAATGCAAAGATCTACGTTGCCGGACACAAGGGCATGGTCGGCTCAGCTATCGTAAGAGAACTTGAGCGTCAGGGATATCACAATCTCGTTTTAAGAACGCATAAGGAATTAGATCTCACAAGACAGGATCAGGTCGAGAAGTTTTTCGAAGAGGAAAAGCCTGAATATGTATTCCTTGCAGCTGCTAAGGTAGGCGGCATCATGGGAAATGCAAAGGCCAAGGCTGACTTCATGTACGATAACATGATCCTTGAGATGAACGTAATCCACAGCGCGTGGAAGAACGGCTGCAAGAAGCTGGAATTCCTCGGAAGCTCTTGCATCTATCCGAGAATGGCTCCCCAGCCTATGCCTGAGTCATGCCTTCTTACTTCTAGCCTTGAGCAGACCAACGAAGCTTACGCTCTTGCAAAGATCTCAGGCCTTAAGTACTGCGAATATCTTAACGGCCAGTACGGCACGGACTATATCTCCGTAATGCCTACAAATCTTTACGGACCCAACGATAATTACCATCCTGAGCACAGCCATGTGCTTCCTGCACTTATCCGCCGCTTCCACGAAGCTAAGGTCGAGGGCAGGGAATCAGTAACATGCTGGGGTGACGGTTCACCTTTGCGTGAATTCTTATATGTTGACGATCTTGCCAACCTCTGCGTATTCCTCATGAATAACTACAGCGGTGATGAGACCGTAAATGCCGGAACAGGCAAGGAACTTACGATCAAGGAGCTTACAGAGCTCGTTGCAAAGGTCGTAGGTTATGAGGGAAAGATCGAGTGGGATACGACAAAGCCCAACGGTACGCCCAGAAAGCTCCTTGACGTATCCAAGGCTACAAAGCTCGGCTGGACATACAAGACTGAGCTTGAAGACGGCATCAGGCTTGCATATAAGGACTTCCTCGAGAACCCGATGAGGGCAGAAAGGTAATCTATGAACATAATCCTACTTTCCGGCGGTTCGGGAAAAAGGCTCTGGCCTTTGTCGAACGATATCCGTTCCAAGCAGTTCATCAAGATCTTCAAGAAAGAGAACGGTGAATATGAGTCAATGGTCCAGCGTATCTACGGCCAGATCAAGGCTGTGGATCCTGACGCTGTTGTCACGATCGCCACATCCAAGTCCCAGGTATCTGCTATCCATAATCAGCTGGGCTTTGATGTCGGTATATCCGTAGAGCCCTGCAGAAGAGATACTTTCGCTGCTATCGCTCTTGCGACTTCATATCTTAACTGCGTAATGAATGTTCCGAGAGATGAGGCGGTCGTCGTATGCCCGGTGGATCCTTATGTTGAGGATTCTTATTTCGAGTGCGTGAACAGGCTTTATGAAGCGGCTTCCAAGGGCGCGAAAAAACTGACACTCATGGGTATCGAACCTACTTATCCGTCCGAGAAGTACGGCTATATCAAGCCCGTAAAGAACGAAGACGGCTCTGACGGATGGGGCTTTACAGAGAAGCCCACGGCTGAGAAAGCACAGGAATATATTGACGGCGGCGCTCTTTGGAACGGCGGCGTATTCGCATATAAGCTCTCTTATGTTCTTGATAAGAGTAAGGAGCTTTTGGGCACAGACGATTACGATGAGCTCTTTTCGAATTATGCAGATCTAAAGAAGATCTCATTCGACTATGCAGTAGTTGAGGCTGAGACTTCAATAGACGTTCTCAGATATAACGGCGAATGGAAAGATCTCGGTACTTGGAATACTCTTACCGAAGCCATGGTCGATCCGGTCATCGGAGACGGCGCTCTTAACGATAAGTGTTCCAATGTCCATATAGTTAACGAACTTGGTATCCCGATCATCGGTATGGGCCTTAAGGATGTTGTAATCTCGGCAAGCCCTGAGGGAATCCTCGTATCAGATAAGGAGCAGAGCTCATACATCAAGCCCTTCGTCGATGAGATCGACCAGCGTGTAATGTTCGCCGAGAAGAGCTGGGGTTCTTACAGGGTCCTTGATATCGAAGAGACTTCCATGACCGTAAAGGTAACGCTTAATCCCGGCAACAAGATGAATTATCACAGCCACGATAAGCGTGACGAAGTCTGGACAGTTATCTCCGGTTCCGGCCGCACTGTCGTTGACGGCATGGAGCAGCTTGTAAGGCCGGGTGACGTGATCACGATGGCTGCAGGATGCAAGCATACCGTATTTGCCGGAGATGAGGGCATTCAGCTCATCGAAGTCCAGTTAGGCGAAGACATCAACGTAGCCGATAAGCATAAGTACGAACTTTGATCAGGAGAGAGCAGATGGATAACAAGCCGTTCTTATTAAAGCCTGCATCTAAGGACTACCTCTGGGGTGGTTCCAGGCTTAATGACGACTTTAAGTTCGGCATCGATGCCGATCCCTTTGCAGAAGCATGGGTATGTTCCACGCACCGTGACGGATGCTCTTTGCTGACTACGGGCGAGACCTTAAGAGAAGTCCTGAAAGCTCATCCCGAATACATCGGAACACATGCTTCAACTGTAGCTGGAGGGCATTTCCCGATCCTCATAAAGCTCATCGATGCAAATAAGGATCTGTCTGTTCAGGTCCATCCTGACGATGAGTACAGCCTTGCTAATGAGGGCCAGCTCGGAAAGACAGAGCTCTGGTATGTTCTTGATGCCAAGAAGGATGCATCGCTTGTCTATGGCTTTAACCGTGATGTAGAATCAGGTGAAGTCAGACAGGCTATAGATGACGGTACTGTAGGCAATCTCTTAAATCACGTTCCGGTAAAGAAGAATGACCTTTTCTTCATCGAATCCGGAACGGTCCACGCAATAGGCGCAGGCTGCCTTGTCGCAGAGATCCAGGAAAATTCCAATGTCACATACCGTCTTTACGACTATGACCGTGTCGATAAGAACGGCGAGCAGCGTGAACTGAACATAGAAAAGGGCCTTGAAGTAGCCAATCTTAAGGCATCAGCAGCGCCCCGCCAGCCTATGAGAGTCTTGAGATACAGGAACGGATGCGCAAGCGAGCTCTTGTGCCGCTGCAAGTATTTCCAGGTCGAAAGGCTCCTTCTCAACACTGAAGTAAACAGGGAACTTGCATCTTATAAGACGGAAGAAAACTCATTCCATGCGTTGCTTTGCGTCGACGGCTGCGGAATAATAGCAGCAGACGGCTTTATGCTCAACTTCTTTAAAGGAGACTGCATCTTTGTTCCTGCAAACAGCATCGAAATGAAGCTTCACGGACAGGCACAGATCTTGGATGTAAGTTGTTGATTATGAGATTTGCATATTTTATTACCGATCACGGATTCGGCCATCTTATGAGAGAACTTCCCGTTATGAGAGAACTCATCAGAAGAGGTCATAAAGTAACTGTTGTTACAGGAGTGCAGCAGGCGGAAGTAACAGATGAATATCTGGACCACAAGGCTGAGATTATAGTTGAGAATACTGATGCCGGCCTTGTCGTTATTCCGGGTTCTTTGATCATCGACATCGATGCTACTGTAGCAAAGATACGTGAACACATTAACAAGTGGGAAAGTCTGATAGAGAAGAGCGTAGACGCTGATGCTTATGTGATCGATATCTGTCCATGGGCTGTTATGGCTGCGAAAAGAAAGGGCATCAGAAGCTTTCTCATGACGAACTTCACATGGGTCGAGCAGTATGAACCGTTTGTTCCGGCAGAACTCGTTGACAGATACAGGGATGCATACAGACAGGCTGACAAGGTCATCTTTTTCGATCTTGCCAACGAAGCATCAAGAAAGTTCCTCGGTGAAGGATTCGAAGTCGGTTTTTCCGCAAGGCCTTTTGACCCCGCTAAGGTCAAGGAGATAAGAGATTCCCACGATAAGCCGATCATCGTGATCACATGCGGCGCGAGCAATTCCGGATTCGATTTTGATATCGACGTAAGCAGGCTTCCTTATTCATTCATCGTAACAAGAGCGCTTAAGCTGATCGGCGATAATGTCGAGTATCTTGACCCTAAGACCAATAACACGCAGGACTATGTCGCTGCTGCTGATTACTGCATCGCAAAGGCAGGCTGGTCTACGGTATCAGAGTTTGTAACTGCAGGCGTCAGAACGGCACTTCTTGAGCGCGACGACACGCCTGAGGATACCATGACCATCAACCAGCTTAAGGACAGAAAACTTGCAATATCGATCAAGGTCGATGAGCTTAAGGATATCGGCAAAGTAATTGAGAAGATGGACAGCTTCGAATGGTCAGATAAGATCTATGAGAATGACTATTCCAAGATCGCGGATATAATCGAAAATAACACAAAACAGGAGATATGAAGATGGATTACAAAGCAGAATATGAGCGCTGGTTAAAGCTTGCTTCAGACAGCGAGATCAATAAAGAACTTCAGGGAATGGATGACGTTGCCATGGAGGATGCATTCTACAGGAATCTCGCATTCGGTACGGGCGGCCTCCGCGGAACGATCGGTGCCGGCACAAACCGCATGAATATCTACGTTGTAGCAAAGGCAAGCCAGGGCCTTTCAGATTATCTGCTCAAGACTGTTGACGGCCAGCCCTCAGTGGTTGTCGGCTATGACAGCCGTATCAAGTCTGACCTCTTTGCAAAGGTTGCTGCATCAGTATTTGCTGCCAACGGCCTTAAGGTATGGATCTGGCCTACATTGAATCCTGTTCCGACGGTAAGCTTTGCGATAAGAGATCTCAAGGCTTCACAGGGCATTATGATCACAGCATCCCATAACCCTGCCAAGTATAACGGCTATAAGGTCTATGGTGCTGACGGATGCCAGATCACGACTGAAGCTGCCGCAACTATTCTTTCCGAGATAGAGAAGCTCGATATCTTTGCAGACGTTAAGTCCATGGATTTCGAGAAGGCGGTTGAAGAAGGAAAGATAGAATATATCCCTGATTCAGTCATGGACGGCTTCATTGAGGCGGTTAAGAGCCAGTCAGTCCTCTTCGGTGATGAGATCGACAAGAACGTAACTATCGTTTATTCACCTTTGAACGGCACCGGTCTTAAGCCTGTTACGAGGGCTTTGGCTGAGTCCGGATTTACGAACATCATAGTAGTTGAAGAGCAGAAGAACCCTGACGGAAATTTCCCGACATGTCCTTATCCGAATCCGGAGATAAGGGAAGCTATGGAGCTGGGCCTTCAGTATTGCGCAAAGTATGGCGCGGATCTTCTTTTCGCGACCGACCCGGATGCTGACAGATGCGGCATTGCGATCAAGGCTCCTGACGGAGAGTATCAGCTTCTTACAGGCAACGAAGTAGGAATCCTGCTCCTCGATTATATCTGCAGCCAGAGATCCAAGCACGGTAAGATGCCCGGGCACCCCGTATTCATTAAGACTATCGTTACGATGGACCTCGCAGAGAAGATCGCAAGCCATTACGGCGTTGAGACCGTAAACGTTCTTACGGGATTTAAGTTCATCGGCGAAGTAATAGGAAAGATGGAAGCAGAGGGCAGGGAAGCTGATTATATCTGCGGCTTTGAAGAGTCCTACGGCTATCTTACCGGTTCATATGTAAGGGATAAGGATGCGGTAAATGCCGCATTCATCATCGCCGAGATGTTCGCTTTCTATAAGACAAGGGGAATCAGCCTTATCGATAAGCTGGGTGAGCTCTATAAGGAATACGGATACTGCCTTAATACTCTGCATTCATTTGAATTCCCGGGCTCTGCCGGCATGGAGAAGATGGGTTTCATCATGGCAGGCTTCCATAAAGGTCTTGATAAGATCGCAGGTCAGGAAGTCATTAAGACTGAGGATTACAGCAAGGGCTTATACGGCCTTCCTAAGTCTGACGTTCTGAAGTTCTATACAAAGGATATCTCCGTTGTCGTAAGGCCTTCCGGCACAGAGCCTAAGCTCAAGACATATGTGAGCGTAATATCTGACAACAAGGAAAACGCTATGTCTGTTGAGTCTGAGATCATGTCTGAACTGTCAGGAAAGCTCAGCTGATATCAGGCGCTTTACCCCTTAAGCACGGCCTTAAGATTAAGATGTTAATATTCTTTGTGTTATAATGTGCTGTCAGGACAGGCTCGAAAACCGGACATTATGGTTCGATCCTTCCTGAGATCAGCGATCAGAGGCGGTTAGATGAAGGCATTAATTCTTAATTCCGGCTTGGGCCACAGAATGGGCGTTCTTACGTCAGAACACCCCAAGTGCATGACGGAAGTATCTGCCACCGAGACTATTCTTTCCAGGCAGTTAAGGCTCCTTGAGAGCTGCGGGATAGCCGATGTCGTTATGACGACAGGGTGTTTTGATTCCATTCTGGTCGATTACTGCCATTCGCTGGGCCTTCCTTTGAACTTCACTTTTGTCAATAACCCTCTTTATGCTGAGACTAATTATATCTACAGCATCTATTGTGCGAGGGAATACCTTGATGACGATATCGTGCTGATGCACGGAGACCTTGTTTTCGAGTGCTCGGTATTGGAAGACATACTTGCCTGCCCGACAAGCTGCATGAAGGTCTCATCGACCATACCTTTGCCTGAGAAGGACTTTAAGGCTGTTATCAAGGACGGATTCGTTCAGAAGGTGGGAATCAACTTCTTCGACGATGCTATGGAAGCTCAGGCTCTTTATAAGCTCAGGCGTGAGGACTGGAAGCTCTGGCTTGATAAGATAATCGAGTTCTGTGAGAACGGCAACCGCAAGTGCTATGCCGAGAATGCTCTTAATGAACTTGACGGCGCGTGCAATATCGCTGCGTTTGACGTTAAGGACAGGCTTTGCTCTGAGATCGACAATCCTGAAGATCTGGCAGCTGTATCTGCAAGGCTTAAGGAAGTGGAGAACAGATCGGTTTATATGTCCTTATCCACGAACGTTATCCACGGCGGACATATCTCCATCATAAAGAAAGCTGCAAAACTCGGTAAGCTTACTGTCGGCGTCCTTTCAGACGAAGTGGTCGCAAGCTATAAGTATGCGCCGATCGTTCCGAGATCCGAGCGTAAAGCCCTCGTTGCATCCATTGCAGGCGTATACAGGGTCGTCGACCAGGATACATTGTCTTATGCGGACAATATCCGTAAATATAAGCCTGATATCGTCGTTCACGGCGATAACTGGGTCACGGGTTATCAGAAGCCGATAAGGGAGGAGGTCATCAAGCTCCTTGCAGAATATGGCGGAAAGCTTGTTGAGTTCCCTTATTCAGCTGATGCCAAATATAAGTCGATCGAGAATACCTTCAGCGGTGAGATAAACGATCAGGAGAACCGCGATCTTGAACTGAACGTGTGGAGATCCGTCGAAGGCATCATCACGGCTGAGAATAATTACGAGAAGCTCGATAAATGGATCGTTTCAACGGGCGCGAAAGCAATCCTTCTCGTCTGCGGGCCTTCCATCAATGGCATGCCGATTAAGAGGTATCTGGACACTGTTGAATCAAGACTTGGTGTCAGGATAGTCATCTTCAGCGATTTCACGCCTAATCCTTTGTATGATTCGGTCGTAGAAGGCGTAAGCGTCTTTAACCGCGAGAAATGCCAGGCGATCATTGCTATAGGCGGCGGATCTGCGATTGACGTAGCCAAGTGCATTAAGCTCTTCTCAAATATGGATCCTGATAAGAACTTCCTTAAGCAGGAGATCAAAGCAAATGACATTCCGTTCCTTGCAGCTCCGACAACGGCCGGAACAGGTTCTGAGGCAACAAGATTTGCCGTTATCTACTATAACGGTGCCAAGCAGTCCGTAAATCATGAGAGCATAATCCCTAAGACTGTCCTTATGGACAGCAGCCTTCTTAAGACGTTGCCTTTGTATCAGCGTAAATGCACAATGTTTGATGCGCTCTGCCATTCTATTGAATCCATCTGGTCAGTCAACAGCACTGATGAGAGCAAGGCTTATGCGAGCGAGGCGATCCATCTCATACTGGATAATCTCGACGGTTATCTTGCCAATGATAAAGTTGCCAATCTCGAAATGATGAATGCCGCATATAAGGCAGGAAAAGCCATTAACATCTCACAGACGACAGCAGGACATGCCATGTGCTATAAGCTCACGTCTTTATACGGTCTTGCTCACGGGCATGCTGCAATGCTTTGCGTAAGAGCTTTGTTCCCGTGGATGCTCGAGAACCTTGATAAGTGCATAGATCCGAGAGGAAAGGAATATCTTGCTTCGGTAATGGATAATATCGCCGAGGCATTCGGATTCCCCGAACCCAAACTGGTATGCACCTATCTCGATGAATTATATAAGAGACTTAACATGTCTACACCATCTGCGAATGAAGCAGAGTATATGCTGCTTGCATCATCCGTAAATGTTGATAGACTGAAGAATCATCCGATCGCTCTGGACAGGGATACGATAGATTCCCTGTATCATAAGATCCTGGGCAATTCAGAATTGGAGGCATAAATGACTACTGAACTTACCAGAAAGCAATTCGATATCCTGGAAGCTTTGGCTACTGCAGATAAGACTTTCTCGCAGCGTGATCTCGAGAAGCATACAGGCTATTCTCTCGGAACCGTCAATAAGGCGATAAAAGAACTTACAGATCTGGGCTATATAGAGAAGAGCAAGATCACTGATAAGGGCATTGAGGCGTTAGAGCCTTATAGGGCTAAGAGAGCAGTTTTTATCGCTGCAGGCTTCGGTTCGAGAATGGTTCCGATCACATTGAACACTCCCAAGCCGCTCGTAAGAGTCAACGGAAAGAGGATCATTGATACTCTGATAGACGCATGCCTTGCTGCAGGGATCGAAGAGATCTATATCGTAAGAGGATATCTCGCTGAGCAGTTCGACCAGCTCCTTTATAAGTATCCTATGATCAAGTTCCTTGAGAACCCTTCCTATAACGATGCAAATAACATTTCGAGCGCCCTTGTCGCAAGATATCTGCTCTCAAATGCATATGTACTGGAAGCTGACCTTGTCTGCAGCAATCCGGAGATAATCAAGAAATATCACTATTCTTCTGATTTCCTCGCGATAAAGAAGGACCGTACGGATGACTGGTGCTTTACCGTTAAGGACGGCATCATCGTCGAAGAGAAGGTGGGAGGTCTTGACTGCTGGCAGATGGTCGGCATCTCTTATTGGAATGAAGCAGACGGTCACAAGCTCTCACAGGATATCGATGACGTGTTCCAGACACCCGGCGGACGCGAGAGATACTGGGAGCAGGTTCCCCTTGTTTACCGCAAGGAAAACTATAAAGTTGCAGTCAAGGAATGCTTCGACGAGGACATCGTAGAGATCGATTCTTTCAAGGAATTGAAGGCTATAGATAAGAGTTACGACGTCTGATCTGACAAATTAGTTCATTTTTCTGGGCAATATTGGTGAAAAATGAACGCTTTGAATTAAATATATATTGTTTTTGCCTCCTGTTGTGCTAATATTGAGTTCGATTTACTCGTAAAATGAACGCAGGAGGCGTTTTAATGGATCCTATCGTTAAAAGAAATGTTCTCTTGAATCCCGGTCCGTCCACAACGACTGATACGGTTAAGATGGCACAGGTGGTTCCGGATATCTGTCCGAGAGAGAAAGAATTCGCGTCACTTATGAAGGGACTTCGTGAAGATCTCGTAAGAATCGTTCACGGTGACCTTGAGAAATACACATCCGTACTTTTCTGCGGTTCGGGCACGATAAATATCGATGTCTGCATCAATTCTCTGCTTCCCGAAGGCGGCAAAGTCCTTGTAGTTAATAACGGCGCTTACAGCACCAGAGCAGTTGAGATCTGCGAATACTACGGGCTTCCCCATATCGATCTTAAGTTCCCGGTAGATCAGAAGCCTGATCTGGCCCTCGTCGAAGAGACATTGAAGAACGATCCTTCCATTAAGCTTGTACATACGACTCATAACGAGACAGGCACGGGCATCTTAAATCCCATCAGGGAGATCGGTGCTCTTGCTCATAAATACGGCGCTATCCTTACTGTTGATACGACAAGCACATATGCGATGCGCCCGATCAACATCGAAGAAGACAATATCGACTTCTGCATGGCTTCTGCCCAGAAGGGTCTTATGGCCATGACCGGTCTTTCCTTTGTTGTAGGCAACAGAGCCATTATCGAGAAGTCCAAAGACTATCCCAAGAGGAGCTATTACTGCAATCTCTTCCTTCAGTATGACTGCTTCGAAAAGACCGGCGAGATGCACTTTACGCCTCCGGTACAGACGATCTATGCAGCGCTTCAGGGCATAAAGGAATACTGGGCTGAAGGTGAGGAAGGCAAGTGGGCACGCCACACCAGAGTATTCAATGCCATCAACGAAGGTCTTGATAAGCTCGGCTTTAAGCAGGTCATCAAGCCTGAAGACCGTGCAGGTCTTGTAAGCACCGCGGTCTATCCCGATGATCCGAACTGGAGCTTTGAGAAGGTACACGATTACTGCTATGAGAGAGGCTTTACGATCTATCCCGGCAAGATCAGCTCCACGAACACATTCAGACTCTGCGCTCTGGGTGCTATTGACGTAAAGGACATAAATGACTTTTTCGAAGTCTTCGAGGAAGCCTTGAGAACGAATAATATTCAGATCCCTGTTAAGTATAAGGAGAATTGAATCATGAAGACTGTTTATACCTGTTTCTGCACCGATGTTATCCATGAAGGACATCTGAACATCATCGAGAAGGCAAAAGAGCACGGCCGCGTTGTCGTAGGCGCTCTTACTGATGAGGCTCTCATCAAATACAACAGATTCCCGACGCTCTCTCTTGAAGAGAGGATAAAGCTCTATAAGGAGCTTGACGGTGTTGATGAGGTCGTCATCCAGAATGATTTCATGTATAACGACGTTATCGCATCCATCAAGCCTGACTATGTCATCCACGGCGATAATTGGAAGAACGGCCCCGAGAGCGCCATCCGCGATCATGTTGAAGAACTCCTCAAGGAATACGGCGGCGAACTTATCGACGTTCCTTACACATATAACGAGAAGGTAAAGAAGATCGACATGCAGCTTCGTGAAAAGCTCGCAATGCCTGAATACCGCCGTAAGCGCTTAAGACAGCTCATAAAGATGACTCCTATCGTTAAGACGATGGAGGCTCACAGCGGTCTTACCGGTCTTATCGTTGAGAAGACCGTAGTAGAGCATGAAGGTAAGCTCGAGCAGTTCGATGCAATGTGGATCTCATCTCTTTGTGATTCCACGGCAAAGGGTAAGCCCGATATCGAGCTTGTTGACATGACATCAAGATTTAGAACGATCGACGATATCATGGAAGTTACGACAAAGCCGATCATCTTCGACGGAGATACCGGCGGACTTACCGAACACTTCGTTTATACAGTGCGTTCACTCGAGAGAATGGGCGTTTCTGCTGTCATCATCGAAGATAAGAAGGGCTTAAAGAAGAACTCTCTGTTCGGCACTGAAGTCAAGCAGACACAGGCTACCATCGAAGAGATGAGTGCCAAGATCGCTGCAGGCAAGAGAGCCCAGCTTACAGATGATTTCATGATCATCGCACGTATCGAGAGCCTTATCCTTGAGCAGGGCATGGAAGATGCTCTTGCAAGAGCAAAGGCATTCGTTGAGGCTGGCGCCGACGGCATCATGATCCACAGCCGCAAGAAGGATCCTGCAGAGATCCTTGAATTCTGCGACAAGTTCAGAGCATTCGATAAGACAACACCTATCGTTGTCGTTCCTTCTTCCTTCAATACGATCACGGAAGAAGAGCTCGCTGCTCACGGCGTAAACATCGTTATCTATGCTAACCAGCTCACAAGATCTGCATTCCCTGCAATGCAGAAGACCGCTGAGGATATCCTTAAGTATCACAGAGCTAAAGAAGTCGACGACAGACTTATGTCCATCAAGGAGATCATCACTCTGATCGACGAGATCTGATAAGTGCTTTTTGCAACATTATTTGGGCATCAGGCGTACTTTGAGTTCTTGAGGTTTAGTGTATAATAGCGTTGTTATTTGTGTTTATTTTATGGAGAACTGATGAGTAAAGATAATAACAGCGTTTCTGCTAAGAAGGCCAAGACTAAGAGTCAGGGCTCAAGATATATATACCGCGGTATCTGCGCGGTGCTTCTTACGGCACTTTCCACACTGAGCTTCATGCTGGTATGGCTGGATTACGTAATCAATCAGAACAACAATACCGATCGTTTGCTCGGCAAGGGCAACATTGCGATGTCAGCGATCATCTATATCCTGATGTTCATCATATTCGGAAGGTTCTTCAGGGCTTTCTCGATCGGCGTTGAGAGAATCGCGAAGCAAACGGTAAGCGTTGCTTTATGCCTTTTTACCACCGCAGTTGCAGAGATACTGGTATCTGCCACGATTCAGAACAACTTCAGATATATGCCTCAGTTTGCCTGGAGATATCTGCTCCTTGCATTAGCGCAGTCCATAGTTCTGGGTGTACTGGTCATAATCATGAACTTCATATACAGGAAGATCATTCCGCCTTTGAATATCACGCTTATCTACGGCTATCATCCGAATAACATCGAAGATAAGCTTGCATGCCTTCCTCATAAGTATCAGGTCGTAAACAGGGTCAAGTTTGACGATCCCGGTGTTGATCTCGAAGCCGTTATTAACGGAAGTTCCAGCGTTCTGATCAATGATGTTCCTTCTCCTGTTGAGAACAAGATCATTAAGCTGTGCTTTGATAAGGATGTCAGGACTTATGTTGTTCCGAAGATCGCTGACATCATCCTTAAGTGCTCAGATAGTATCAACGTTATCGATACGCCTTTGTATTTAAGCCGTAACTTCGGTATGAGCTTCGGCCAGAGATTTGCCAAGAGGACGATTGATATCATCCTTTCAGGCCTTGCGCTTATCGTATTCAGTCCGATCTTCCTCATCACTGCGCTTGCCATCAAGATCGAAGACCATGGTCCCGTATTCTTCAAGCAGGAGCGTGTAACCAAGGACGGCAAGCACTTCATGATCTTGAAGTTCCGTTCCATGATCGTTGATGCCGAGAAGGACGGACGTCCGCATCCGGCGGGCGAGAAGGACGACAGGATCACCCATGTCGGCAGCATCATCCGTGCATGCAGAGTAGACGAGCTTCCCCAGCTCTTTAATATCTTTGCAGGTGACATGAGTATCGTCGGCCCGAGACCCGAGCGTTACGAGCATGTTATCAAGTACACTCAGGATATCCCCGAATTCAAGTTCAGAGAGAAGGTAAAGGGCGGACTTACGGGTTATGCCCAGGTTTACGGCAAGTACAACACTTCAGCTCTCGATAAGCTGAAGCTCGACCTCACATATATCGCTAACTACAGCGTTTTACTTGATTTCCAGATCATTTTCGAGACCATCAAGATCTTGTTCCAGAAGGAAAGCACTGAGGGCTTTGACAGCGAGCGTGCGAAAGAAATGCACGACGCAGACTGCAAATAATTGATATAATTGAATTGACGTAACGGCTTTCCTGATTATTGGTGTAAAGGCTTATGGACAATTCATTTGACGTGATCATCATCGGAGCAGGCGTAACAGGATGTGCGGTGGCAAGAGAGCTCTCGCGCTATGACTGTTCTGTGCTAGTTATCGAGAAGGACGAGGATGTCTGCTGCGGCACTTCCAAAGCAAACAGCGGCATAGTCCATGCGGGCTACGATGCAAAGCCCGGCACTCTCAAGGCAAAGATGAATATAAGAGGCAATGAGATGATGACATCTCTTTGCAAGGACCTTGATATCCCGTTTAAGAAGATCGGGTCGCTTGTCGTATGCACGGACGAAGCAAACCGCGGAGGCATTGAGGATCTTTATCAGAGGGGAATCTCCAATGGTGTTCCCGGTCTTGAAATACTCGAAAAAGATGAACTTAGAGAGATAGAGCCTAACATCTCTGATGATGCTGTCTGCGCTCTTTATGCTCCCACGGCAGGCGTTATCTGTCCGTTCAGGCTTAATGCAGCGCTTGGTGAATGCGCTGAGCAGAACGGTGTTGTCTTCAGGTTCGATACCAGGGTAAAGGACATCCGCCGCACTGATGATTCCTGGACTGTCGTGACGGATAAAGATACTTACGTGGCCCGCGCAGTGGTCAATGCAGCAGGGTGCCACGCAGACGAACTGCATAATCTCGTGTCAGACAAGAAATATCACATTACGCCCAGAAGAGGCGATTACATGCTCCTTGACCGTTCACTGGACGGCTTCGTAAAGCATGTTATCTTCCCGCAGCCTACGAAAATGGGTAAGGGAATCCTCGTAACGCCTACGGTTCACGGCAACACTCTGGTCGGACCGACTGCAATTGATACTGACGATAAGGACGAAGCTCCGGTTACTTCCGAAGGACTTTCAAAGGTTCAGGAAGGCGCCGTAAAGAATGTTAAGGGACTGCCTTTAAAGCAAGTTATCACCGGATTCTCCGGTCTTAGAGCACACGAAGACGGCGGCGAATTCATCCTGGAAGAAGCATCGGGATGCCCCGGATTCTTTGACTGCGTCGGCATTGAATCACCGGGCCTTACTGCTTGTCCTGCGATAGGCGAATACATGGCTTTGCTTGTGTCCGAAAAGCTTGGTCTCGTTAAGAAAGATTCCTGGAATGGGATCTGCAGGGATGTGATCAAACCGTTTGAACTTCCTGCAGAAGAACGTGCTGCTCTTATAAAGGAGCATCCTGAATACGGGCGCATCATATGCCGCTGCGAGACCATTACGGAAGGCGAGATCATTGATTCTATAAGACGCCCTCTGGGCGCAAAGTCTCTTGACGGTGTTAAGAGACGTACAAGAGCCGGAATGGGCAGATGCCAGGGCGGTTTCTGTTCGCCACGCGTTATGGAGATCTTAAGCAGGGAATCAGGACTGCCGCTTGATTCGATAACCAAGAGCGGCGGAGATTCTCATATAGTTATAGGGAGGACCAAAGATGAAGGCTGATATCGTAATCGTCGGCGGCGGTCCTGCAGGCCTTGCGGCTGCGATAGCTGCGGCAAAGGAAGACAATACTCTTGATATCCTGATCCTCGAGCGCGATCACGAGCTCGGCGGGATCTTAAACCAGTGCATACATAACGGCTTCGGCCTTCATACATTTAATGAGGAACTGACCGGACCTGAATATGCTGCAAGGTTTGAAGCCCAATTAGATGATCTTGGCATCCGATATATGCTCGATACCATGGTACTTGATGTAGCTTCAGATTCTGTTACTGCAGTTAACGGTAAGGAAGGCGTATTTACCGTGGACTGCGGCGCTGTTGTTCTCTGCATGGGGTGCCGCGAAAGACCCAGGGGAGCACTTAACATCCCGGGTCTCCGTCCTGCCGGAGTCTTTACTGCG